>ENA-OPAA01000964-OPAA01000964.1-human-gut-metagenome-genome-assembly--contig:-NODE-964-length-17594-cov-3.048691_pt1 | contig 17594 bp, 13 predicted proteins | sample MGYA00241049_ERZ501414 | MGnify/ENA primary metagenome ERZ501414 (study PRJEB25962, sample SAMEA2042520) | human gut metagenome | biome: human gut; feature: human-associated habitat; material: faeces... | reverse complement strand
CTGCACTGCGATGCAACAACAAGGGCGGATATGGACGCTCTTCTGTCAAAAAGCCTTCCTGCCGCCGAATCATTTTCACTCTCAACAACTACAAATTTCTACTTTGTCGCTCTATAATAGTTAATCAGACATCCATCCAGTATGATCTGGCGTTCAGCATCTGTCAGATCTCCGAGCTTCAGGTCGATCTCTTTTAACTCATCCCCGACAACATATGCTTTCACAACCGCAGCCTTTTCTTCTACTGCTTTTCTCACATCCGGAACAAAGATATAATCTCCATTTTTAAATGGAAGTGATTCATGGTCTGTATCAGTCAGGAACGGGAGCATACCCCAGTTGATGAGGTTGGAACGATAACGCTTTGTTGCATATTCATTCGCGATATTTGCCCAGCCGCCGAGTACCTTCTGACATGATGCAGCCTGCTCACGTGCAGATCCGTCTCCCGGCTTCACTGCAAAGATTGTACTTCCTACTCCAAGGTTGCCTTTGCCAACTTCCGGGTATGTCTCATGGATCTTGTCCATAACCGGTTTCAGCTCTTCCAGTGCTTCTACCGGACACTCATCGGCCTCAATCGCCTTCTGTGCTTTCTGTACTTCTTTTGCCCGTCCTACATATGCCGGATCTTTTCTTGACAGAGCAAACTCTGCAAGTCCCAGCGGATTGGAACGGTAAGAAGATGTCTCTCCTGACGGAATCAGCTCATCTGTTGTCGTAACCGGGTCGTGGATCTCAGATACAACCTTTACAAGCAGATTCTGCGGAAGTGCTGACATTGCCGGCCAGTCTTTGATATTCGGACCAAACTTGATCTCTACGGACGGATCAGCAACACCCTTGCTGTCGAAAACTCTGTTCGCATAAATATTTTTATCGAAATGATACTTCTGTCCCTTATATTCCACATCCAGTGCAGTTGCAGGTGTAAGGAATCCCTTATTTGCAGCAGTTGCAGCAATAGAACGTGCATCCATCAGTGCGACGGAAGAGATCTGTCCGCTCTGCAGCTTACTTCCCTCTCTGTTCGGGAAGTTTCTCGTTGTATGACGGATAGAAAATGCGTTGTTCGCCGGTGTATCTCCTGCTCCGAAACATGGACCACAGAATGCTGTTTTTACGATAGCACCACTTTCCATAAGGGCTGCTGCTGCACCATTCTTTACTAATTCCATGTAGATTGGTGTACTTGCAGGATAAACACTTAATGTAAATTCATCCGCTCCAATAGATTTTCCTTTGATAATATCTGCTGCTGCGCACAAGTTTTCAAATCCACCACCGGCACATCCTGCGATGATTCCCTGATCCACATATAACTGTCCGTTCACAATCTTATCCTGCAGAGAATAATTAACTGCTCCGTCCAGGCTTACGAGAGCTTTCTGCTCTACATCGTGAAGGATGTCTTTTAAGTTCGTTCTTACTTCGTCAATCGTGTACACATTAGACGGATGGAACGGCATTGCGATCATCGGCTTTACCTTTGATAAATCAACCTCAATCAGGCCGTCATAGTACGCCGTCTGTCCGGGTGCCAGCTCTTTATATTCTGCCTCTCTTCCGTGAATTTCATAAAATTCGCGGATCTGGTCATCTGTCTGCCAGATGGAAGAAAGACATGTTGTCTCTGTCGTCATAACGTCGACGCCGATTCTGAAATCCGCACTTAAATTTGCAACGCCGGGGCCAACAAACTCCATCACTTTATTTTTTACATAACCGTTTGCAAAAACAGCGCCGATAATCGCCAGAGCAACGTCCTGCGGACCAACGCCTTTTTCCGGCTTGCCGGTCAGATAAACGCCGACAACCTCCGGCATACGGATATCATAGGTCTGGTTCAACAGCTGCTTTACCAGCTCCGGACCGCCCTCGCCCATCGCCATCGTTCCCAGCGCACCATAGCGGGTGTGGGAATCAGAGCCAAGGATCATCTTGCCGCCGCCTGCGAGCATTTCACGGGCAAACTGGTGGATAACGGCCTGATGAGGCGGAACATAGACACCGCCGTACTTCTTCGCACAGGTCAGTCCAAACATGTGGTCATCTTCATTGATCGTACCGCCGACTGCACACAGAGAGTTATGGCAGTTGGTCAGAACATAAGGGATCGGGAATTTTTCCAGTCCGGATGCTCTTGCAGTCTGGATGATTCCGACAAAGGTAATGTCGTGCGAAGTCAGCTTGTCAAATTTGATCTGAAGCTGCTGCATATTACCGGAAGTATTATGCGCACTTAAGATCCCATAAGCCATTGTCTCTTTTGCAGCAGCTTCTTTTGTTGTCTCAATCCCTGTCTTGCTTTTTACGGCAGCAAGTGCATCGGGTGCATCTGCAATTACCTCAGTACCGTGTAAAAGATAGGCACCGCCTTCGTATAATTTCACCATATCATGTCCTCCTATTTTCTGTTTTCTATGAATTTCATGTGGTCTGCGACCATCAGAGCAATCTTAAATGTCAGGGCGTCCTCAAAGACTCTGACATCCAGCCCGGTCTGCTTCTGGATCTTCTCCAGCCGGTAGACGAGCGTATTCCGGTGGACGAAAAGCTGTCTTGCTGTCTCCGAAATATTCAGGCTGTTTTCAAAAAATTTATCAACTGTGGATAAGGTTTCTTCGTCAAACTGATCAACGGTATTTCCGGCAAATACTTCTTCCAGGAACATCTCGCATAAGGAAACGGGAAGCTGGTGGATCAGCCGTCCGATACCGAGTTCGCGGTAGGATAAAATATTGCGTTCCGGATAGAAGATACGTCCCACATCCAGAGCCATGCCTGCTTCTTTGTAAGACTGTGAGACCTCTTTGAGCTCAGGAATGATGGTTCCGAAGGAAAGCCGGACATTGACCATAGCTTCGGTGTTGATCGCATTCACCAGCATATCGGCAGTCGAACGGATCGTATCATAATCATCCGTACTGTCAAGGGACTTGATCAGAATAATATGTCCCTCATCTACGGCAGTAACAAAATCGCCGGTTCCCGAGGAATAAATCCCACGGATCATATCCAGGACGATCGTGTCATCCGGATTCTTCGGTTCGATCAGATAGACGACTCTGCGCTGCTCCACTGTAATACCAAGCTTTTTCGCCTGATTGTAGATATCTACGAGAAGCAGGTTATCCAGGAGCAGGTTCTGGATAAAACGGTTACGGTCAAGACGTTCGCTTCCGGATCTTAAAAGGCTCTCCAGCTGGCAGACACTTAAGCGTCCGCTGGTATGCACATCAATCTCATTATTGTGCTCGATCACGAAAATATAAGTCAGTTCATCATCATCATAAACCGGGAACAGACCATAGCATTCATCCAGGTGCTCCTCCGATACGCCGGTAACCTCCAGCTCTTTTAAAAATGAGCAGACAGCTTTTTTTACTGCAGGCTTCTCCTTACCTACAGCTGCAAGCATCACTCCGTCTGTGTTCCAGATGGAACAGTTACACTCGATGATATCCCCTATTTCATTGATTGTTCTCTGTAAAATCTGGTTGGATAACAATCCGTTCACCTCTCCATTCTTTTCAATATATGACAAATGGGAGAATTGTGAAATTCCCCCATCTTCTTCTGACAATACAATCTGATATTATTTTAGCAAATGTTTTACACTTTAGCAAGTTAAAATGAAAAACGTTCTCTCTTATTCGTCTTCGTCATCGCGTCTGTCAAGCATGGCAGCAACGATTTCAAGAATCACAGCAAGACCGATGATGGATGCGGCAGCAATCTTTCCGGCAGTGCCGGTTGCAGCCTGTGCGATACCGCCGACAACCGGCACAGAAAGCTTTACTTTTCCGATGTAGTTGTTGTAAGGGATCGGATTCATATCTTTTTCCTCATTGGCATCCCCTTTGGTGATAAACTGTCCCATCGCCGGGCTGTTGGATACTACGCGGTGGGTGATGATCGAGCCGTCTGCATTGTTGCTGTAAAAAGCAATGACATCATCTTTGACGATCGTGTCTGGTTCTTCATACCGGACATAGACCAGGCTTCCCGTCGGGATCGCCGGTTCCATGCTCCCACTGATCACGGTGTATATCTGAAAACCAAAAGCTTTCGGAAGCGTCAGCGGAATACAGGCAAGAATCAGTACTGTCAGTAAAACAGTGCCCAGTGCACTGCAAAATGCAGCCACCGGGCTTTTCTTTTTCTTCGTTCTCTTCAAAAAAGACTTCTCCTTTAGTGCCGCGCTTTTTTATTTTGCACGTTTTTTCAAGAATACGATCAGTCCTGCGAGAGCTGCTACCGCAACAACGATAATGCCGATTCCTGCTGCGATCGGAGTCTTGCTCGTCCTGTCTTTCGCATCGATATTTCCTTTTGGAGTGTCTTCATCATCCAGATCTACTAGAGACTTTGGTGTCTGTTCATCCTCAGATGTTGCAGTATCTTTATCTTTAGCTGTCGTATCCTGAGAATCGTTATCTGTCGTTGTACCATCGGTTGTACCGGTTGTGGTTCCGTCTGTTGTGCCACCGGTAGTTCCGGTTGTAGTTCCACCGGTAGTTCCGGCAGTTCCACCGGTTGTGCCGCCTGTCGTGCCACCTGCTGTACCGACATTACCGGTACCTGTGCCAGGAGTTGCGGTTCCAGGAACTGTTGTTGTGACGGTAGTTGTTGTCTCAACGATACGGTCTGTAGCTCCCGGTGTGTAGGTAAACGTAAATACATTCTCAGATTCATTATCACTCAAAGTCTTCGTAAGTGCAAGAGCATCCGGAATATAATTTTCAACGTAACGGTAAGCAACGACCGGCTTGTCGCCGACGTTTCCGTAGAAGGTCTGGCTCTCTGCCAGTGATTTACCGGATGCATCCTGATAATTTACGGTATAGGCAACCATGTTGCCTTTGATTCCATAAGCGACTACATAGTCGGCATCACCTGTGACGATAAAAGCAGGAGCATCAAGTCGTTTTGAACTTGCATTATCACGTCCGCTGAGGCGGATTCCTTTGACATAATATCTATCGTCTGTTACCTGAATATTGTACAAAGCAGTATTGTCAAAAGAAAATTTAGATCCATAAGAAATGTCAGATTTTTCAATTTTGTTCTGACCATTGATGGTTCCTTTGTTACCTGCGGATAATGTTACCTTGTAGGTATACGGTGTAGTATCATCTGCCATAACGCTCATTGTGGATGCACCGAGTGTCATGGATACAGTCAGAAGAGAAACCAGTAATCTTTTCCATTTTTTCATCTGCTTACTCTCCTTTCTGTCTGCGTCTTTTTGTGTTCTTATTGAGTGTGTAGATACCGTATGCAAGAAGGATCAGTCCACTGATGAGTGCAAGCACACAGAAGAGAAGAACTCTTGCGGTATCACCGGTCTTAACGGTGTTGGTTGTCTTAACAATCTTATTCTTGGTGATGGTTTTGCCGGCTGAAACCTTTTCTACTGCAAAGTTCATGCGGAGCTTTGCGAGTGTGAGCTGATAACCGTTGCCCTGTGTCTCACCTTCAACACCGACGGTAAGGTGTACCGTTCCGGTATTATTGGAAGCAAGTCTTCCGAGGTAGAAATATTCCTGGGTTGAGTTATCGATCTGCTTCAGACCTTCTCCTGCTTTGGAAGAACCTTCCCCTCCGACAGTTGAGCTGTCATAGAGTACCTTTTCGGCATTGTCACTTCCAATATAGGTCAGCTTGTATTCGTAAGCACCACCCTCTGCGGAAGACTGTGCATCCTCCAGCGTCTGGATCACTTCGTTGGTCATGTACCAATCGGTATCCGTACTGTCGGAGTTCTTAAGCTGAACCTTGAGCTCGATGCTGTCACCCGGCTGGATATTTGCCAGCTCGTCAGTCACATCGGAGCTTTTAAAATTACTTTCCATCTTGCCGCCGGTGAAATTAACCTGCCATCCGTCGGCTCCCTGATAATCCTTTGCAAATGCAGTTGTGTGTACCCCTGCTGCCATTATCACTGTCATGGCGAGGCACAAAATTTTCTTTTTCATACTCTGTACCTCCCTACTGTAAGCTCATTGTTGTTTCGTCGTCTGATACATTCACGTCCACGCCCCAGGCACTCTTGATCGCGTCCTTTGCGTTGTGTGTCTGAACTGCATCCACCTCTGCGTCAATGTGGAAGGTGTAGCCATTGTACTTGTAAGTATAAGTGATGGTTTTACCTTTTTCAGATTCTTTTTCAGATTCGGGTACAGGCTTTGTTACATCCGATGCAATCGAAGGATTGATTCGGAGTGTATCCGATAATGCCGGTGTCGGTTTACCCGCTTTGAGAGCTTTGGTATAATAAAGAACGGTACGCTCTCTCGTGGATTGTGCATCTGCAACCTGCCATCCGTTGTCTGTGAGGAAGTTCAGCTCGATCAGATCCGGTGAAAGGTTCGTGTTCTTATTGCCTTTTTCGTCCTGCCAGCTTTTTGTGATGATCACACGTACAAAGGTGTCGATCGTACCGCTGTTCTTGACGCTGATTGCTTCGTTATATTTCTTGCCGGGTGTAAATGTCTCATCCTTTCCAAGAAGGTTTGTGAGAAGTGTACCATCTGAGGTTCCCTTCCATTCATTGTTCGATACATAATCCCGGCTGCTGACTACTTTGTCATTTTCCAGAAGAGATACGCCGATACTCTGCATATTCATCTGTGCGGAATAATTCTCACTGTAGTAAGTGAGTGCGGCGCGTGTACTGCCGACAGTGCTTCCAACCAGCAGGAGTGCTGCGGCTGTCAGGACCAGGGCAGGTTTCTTTGGAAATGATTTCTTTTTCTTTTTCATTCTCATTACCTCCTACTCTGTCGTCTGTGTGCTGTCGTTTTTGATTACGTGGTTCCAGTCGGCGTATGGTGTACCATCTTCCTTGTAAAGAACCGGTGTGCATTCCTGGATAACTACGATGTTGAATTCTTCCGGTTTATCATCCTCTGACGGGAATGTGTATTTGATGTTGAGTTCTGTTGTGGTTGCCTTTGCCGGAAGGACATCGTCGTAATACCAGTAGCCGTCACCGCGGTCTGTCCATCCGCCTTTTGGTGCGTTATAAGTAAGCTTTACCGGTGCGAATGCTGTGACTCTTACGAAACAGTCATAATCACCGGTATTTTCAATTGTAATGTGCTTTCCGTTTTCATCAACGTCTTCTTTCGGGACTGTCTCAGTAAATCCCATATTCATTTTCACACCGCCACCGGCTGTCGAATAAGTTGTAAAATACGCCATCGCACTTCCAACTGCCAGGGTTCCGGTAAGAGCAAGTGTTGCTGCTGCCATGATTAGTGGTTTTTTATGTAACTTTCTCATTCCGATTCCCCCTTTCTAGTTCTTTGCTGCCGGTTTGGTGTACTGATACTGACCATTTTCGTCCAGCTTGAAATTATTTTTTACACCGTAGCCGCCATTGGTACGTCCATCGTGTTTGTTGATAAATGAAACCTCTGCCGGTCTGAATTCTACTTCGGTTTCTTTTTCAGGATTAGCAATGATGTCTGTTTCCTGACTTTTAGCAGAAGCGAGTTCATAGCTTGCACCGCTGTAAACCTCCGTTACCTTGACATGAGATCCAGCAGGAATTTTTTCGATTGTTACAGAATGGCTGCCTGCTGCGCTAAAGGTAAGCTCTTCGATTCTGGTTTCTTTTTTCTTATCCAGTGTTGTGATATCGATCTGGAATACGAACGTTGCATTGTTACCGAAGGTAGCATTGTGATCTACCAGTTCCTTATTGATCACCAGATTACCGTATCTTACGTGCTGTTCCGGTTTCAGACCAACTGCACTGTTGTGTTCTTTGGTCAAATCGTAGATCCAGTCATCACTTGCACCGTTACCACTGTAGTAATTATTGGTCGGAAGTGATACAAGGTAAGGAGTAAAGGTATAAGTATAATTGGTTGTAATCACTTTTGGTGTATCTACAAGGTAAAGTCCGGTCTTCAATTTATCTTTGTAGCCTCTTCCATTCTGCAGTGTAACGGTTTCGGTTGGATTAATAACCGTATTCCCCTCAGAATCTGTCAATTTACCTTGTGCTGTTTTGGCACGGTCTGCCCATGTAGTGGCTGCAGTATCCAGGTTATCAGCACTTACGGAAGAAAGATCCAGTCCGGTGAATGCATCCGTTACGGTATAGTTGCCGGATACATCAACTGTTGCAACTTTGTACAGATTGACCTGAACAGTAACGTCGTCATTTAGAAGTTCACTGTTTCCACCAATGTCAAATTGGATGGAGCACTCTTTATCGGTATCGATCGCGCTTGCGGCTTTCGCACCCGGAAGAGTGAGCAGTGGAAATGTAAGAGCGACAGCTAAGAGAAAAGTACTTCCCTGTTTTAATCGTTTATTCATCATCGCCTCATGTCCTCCTTAAAAATCTTGGTTATTCTTTGTGAGCTTTTCTCTTGGAAAGGAATCGCAAGAGAATGATCACAAGAATCGTGATTGAAAGTCCTAAAATTAAATAGAGCATATAATAATTCTGAATGGCTTTTACCATAGAATCTGTAACTGATTCGGTAGCATCCTCTTCGCCGTTATATGGAACTCTGGTTCCTCTTACGAGAAGACGATGGGAGTTGACTCCATATGGTGTACAGGTAAATAAAGTTACCTGATCTTTTCCTTCTTCTATCTGGAGTGCTTTCTCCAGTGTTTCATGATCGTCTTTGTCTACCATCGGAAGAATCTGATCTACCTTGTAGGCAAGGACTTCATCCAGTACATGGATGTAAAATTTATCGCCAACTTTGAGCTGATCGATATCGGTAAAAAGCTTTGCGCTTGGAAGTCCACGGTGAGCTGCGAGAACACTGTGGGTACTCTCCCCTCCGATCGGAAGCTTTGTGCCGTTCAGATGTCCGACACCGGTCTGAAGTTCATCATCACCGGTACCATGGTAAATGGCAAGCTTGATGTTGATCTTCGGAATGGAAAGATATCCCATTACTCCGTCATCTGCAACGTTCAGGATCTTCCAGTATTCGGTATCTTTGATGTCATTTTCATCTTCACCAAATACATCTCCGTAGAGGTTGTTCTGCTGAATGGTATCATTGAAAGCTTTTGCCTTTTCCCACTCAGAGGTGAAGTCCTCCGGTTCCATGTCCTGTATTGTATTGTCATAGCTGCTGATCAGCTGATTCTGTCTGTAGGTGTTCCACTGGTTGGATACCGTCGGGTAGATCAGAATCCCAAATCCTATCAAGAATAACAGACCGAAAAGGAAGGTTGAGATTTTTCTTTTCATAGGCATATTCCCTTTCTAGTTCTTGTTCTCTTTTTAAGAGGTCTCATTTTTCTTCTTTTGAAGCTTCTTCTCCTTTAAGTATAACACAAGGATGAAGATTGTGGTAATTACAAGACCAATAATTACCCATAAAAGATAATTTGTATGAAGACTGATTCCGCTGAGCGGTGTCTTCTCATCGGCAACTTCCTGTTCCACATAAGGTACTCTGTGACCACGGACCAGAAGCCGCTCGGTATTGACTCCGTATGGAGTACAGGTAAGAAGTGTTACAAGATCTTTTCCTTCTTCTACTGCAAGAGAGGAAGTTTCTTCCGGTTTTACTACGGAAATCTTGTCGACTTCATAACATAATGTTTCGTTTAATACATGGATCAGAAAATGATCGCCTTCTTCCAGCTGATCCAGATCGGTAAAAAGAGACGCACTCGGAAGTCCACGGTGTGCGGAGATAACGGCGTGTGTACTTTTACCGCCGATTGGAAGAGAGCTTCCTTCCAGATGTCCGGCTGCCTGTTTGAGAACATCTTCCTCGGTGGTGTGGTAGATCGGAAGCTTGATGTCAATCTTCGGGATTTCCACGATTCCCATCATCTCATCACCGGCAATATTCAGAGCATCCATGTAGGACTGGTCTTCTTTGTCACTGGCTGCGGCTACTGCAAATGAGTCAGGAAGGATACTTGGAAGTAAGGCTTCGTTGTAAGCTTCTGCTTTCTGCAGTTCTGCGTCATAATCAATCTCATGTGCTGCATCCTTTTCGGATACAGTCTGTTCATAACTGCTGATCAGTTGCTTCTGCCTGTAGTTATTCCACTGGTTTGCAACGAATGGATACAGCAGTAAGGACAACCCGGCTAAAAATATGATGCCAATAATAAGTTTGTTTGCTTTGCGTTTCATCCGAACTCTCCTTGCTGTTGTATTATTTTTTAGGAATCCGGGGCGACCTGCCCCGGATTCAATATCTGATTATAAATAATTATTGCAATTATTTGTTGTCTGATTTCTTGCGGCTTGCGAAGAACAGACCAGCTGCTGCGATCATGATAGCGCATCCAGCGATTGTGAAGATTGTAGTACCGATACCACCTGTGGATGGAAGAGCGGAGAGTTTGGTATCGTTCATCCGTCAGAAAGATGATCACATCCGCTGTCTCAATGGCGATCTCAGCCTGCTCACGCATGCTCTTCAAGATCAGATCATTGGTAGATGGTTCAATACCACCTGTATCAATCATTGTAAACTGTGTATCAACTGGATTGATAGAGTATCCGTCTGGTGCAACAACTTCTTTGAAGAAGTAGGTTCCGACTGTGAGACCTTTTACAGTAGCTTTTCCATTATCGCCAGTAGTAATTTTTCCTGCTGCTGTTGGAACATTACCATTTTCATCTTCTTCTGTCCATGTTCCTGTAAACCAGCCCTCTTCATCGATGGATGCATAAAACTTTTTGCCCTCAACAATCTTATAAACTACAAACTGAGCACCTTTTAAGCTGTGTTTAGTATCTTTATCCAATTTGGTGATTGTTGCATTACCATTGTAGGTGTGGGTTGTTGTACCGTTTGGATCCTGGGATGAAGTTGCTTTATTATCAACTATATTTGCTTTTCCAACTAAAGCTGTGTAGGTAAGAATAACTTCCTGACCAGCGTAAGTATTATCATCATTTACAAGAGCAAGTAAATTGAGATCGAAAGATGACTGTTCGTGTAATGTAGCTGCCTGGAATAATAAGTCATTTTTATTGACACCATTTACTGTAAGGGTGTAAACTGGATCGACACCTTTAACAGCATCACCTGTGAGGTAGAATGTTGCGTTTGTTAATTTATCAGAGATTGTAAATGCAGTTACTTTTTTGGTTCCGTTTGCATCTGTTGACTGGTAAGGAACAACTGTTTTTACTGTGTATGTAACTAATTCTCCAACTTCTGCAGTAGCTTTGTCTACGTCTTTGTCTACTTTATAGGTTTCTGCTTTAGCAACTACTTCTGCATCTAATGGTGCGATTAACTGATCATTATCGTATTTGTATGTCTTTGCAACCATTGTACTGTAAGTTGTTTTACTTGAAGAATCTGTTACAAGTACTAAGTAAGCGCCGGCCTGTAAACCGGTGAAAGAAACAGAACCTGCAAAGCCGTTATCTGTTCTGGAAGAAGCTGTTTTCATAACGGTTGTATCAGTTACATTCAGGGCTTTTTCTTTCAAAGCTGCTAAAATATCAGGTGTATTTAAGTTTTCAGGTTTAACACCTGTGCCATCAGTCCAGGATGCTGCTTCCCAGCTATTATCAGTAGCATTTAATCTGTAAATTTCGTAAATCTTTACAATCTGTTCTGCGTTTGTTGCGAGACCTTTAACGGTAAGTGTTGCACCGTCTTTAGCTGCAAATGCATTCATACTCATTCCGAATACCATTGCAAGTGTCAATAACATTGCGAATAATTTTTTCATCTTCTTCATAGTGTTGTCTCCTTTTCTTTTTTTAGGGCTATGCCCAATTTATTGTCCCCTCATAAGGGAGAATAACGTTGGTTGTGGCTTGGGAGCCACTGAAAAGTAAATTGTTCAAATTATCTTTTCAGCACCTCCCTGCATTTGTTTATATATAAGATCCAGGCGGCTGCGAACATCAGCAGGACTCCGCCGATCATATACAGGTAGATTCCATTGCCTCCGGCTGATGGAAGGTCATAAACTGGAGTGTTTTTAAACTGGTAAAGAGTAATTGTCTTTTTACCATCTGCGGATGTCTGAGTCAGAGTTGAGAGTGTTTTTCCAGAGGAAGATGTTATCATTTTCAGAGATCCGTTTCTCTTGATTTCAACAGTCCAGATTTCGTTGCTTCTGGCATATCCGGCTGGAGCTTTGGTTTCTGTCAGGGTATAAGTGCCAGGATTCATTTTGCCAGTTAAAGGAACATTGGTAGTTTCATCCGTATAGGATGTATACCAGTTCACATATCCTGTATTGCTTGATACACCGATATATGTAGTGTCTGAATTTTTAAGTTCAAACTGCGCACCGGAAAGTACCAAATTACTATCTGATGAGCTGACTTTCTGAATACCCCAGTCACTTATAACTGTTTCATTGGTGTAAGTTACAACACCCAACTGACCAGCACCATTGCTGTTGTCGTGTTTGTAGGTGTGTGCTGTATTATCTTTTACGATAACATTGGCATCAGCTGCCGTTTTGTTATAACCCATTCCAAAAGTTGCTTTTTCATCAGTGATGGTTAGATTGTTACTCCAACAGTTGGTTTGGCTGTCAATTACAACACTTTCGACTACGTAATCTGTTTGGTCATGTTCGGATACTTCATAACTTCCACGAGGCAATTCTTTGATGGATACATTACCGGTCAGAGTATTGTTACTGCTTACTACGGTTATAGTTACAGTGGAACTGGCTGTTCCATTAGTAATTTCCTCTTCTGTTGCCGGACGGTAGTAGTTCTTCGTTTTATCCAATACGACTGAATACGGAGTTCCATCTTTTGTTATCATAAAAGTGAATTGATCACCGTCTTTTGCATTACTTCCAGCTGCCAGATTTTTGATGATCTGGATTTCACCATTGATAACATTTACGGTATAAGTTCCGTACTTCTTGTTGGAATCATTCTTATTCACTGCAACGGTAGTTTGTTCTGTGCCACCGGAGATATAAATTGTTCCGTCTTTTGTGGTATTCGCATTGCTATCATTGGTTGGATCTGATGTTTTGTAAGTAACTTTCAAAAAATAATAAGCTGTAGTAGTGTCTGGTGTAATGGCTGCCATTTCAGCGGTGGTGATCGGAATTGTGCATTCTGGATTGCTGTACCATTCTACAGAAAGCTTTTTGAAATCGTCTTCATTTACAGTACCTTCTGTGTAAGAAGTTGTATCTGATTTATTAAAAAGCTGATTAAGAATATCTTTATCTGTAGGTATTTGATCACCCTTGTAAATGGTTACGCTGTTATCGTCTACTTTTAACTGAGATTTTACGTTAACGGTTGGCTGTGGGAATGGTGTTGTATTACCATCGTAAGATACACCTGAACCTGAACCGTTTGTTGTTACGTTGTTATCACCGATATAACTGTCTTTTGCCTTTACTGTGAAAGTTGTTGACCAGCCAGCTATAGTAGTTCCATCTGCGTCTTTGGAAGCATGGTTGACTGTCTGGTTCTTCCAGATGATAAGCCACATGTCTGTAGTGTTTCCAGCTTCACCAGGGGCTTTTATTTCAACATCATTTCCATAACGAGTTCTTAAAGAGTCAATTGTTGATTGCGGTAACTCAAATCTGGAATCAATGTAGTCTGTAACAGTGACACCGGTTGCGTTGATGTCTTTTTCATTTGGGTTGGTCGTGTAACGGAGAATCTGATCAAAAATACTTGAAAGGCTTGTTGCATTGTCAGCCATGTATGCCATACCGCCATCAGCATATTCAGTCAGTTTTGTTCTTGCCGTTTTTAGACTTTCGTTAGATGAATCTAAACCAACACCGATAGTAATTAGTTTGGCACCAGTTGTTTTTATGTCTGCTACAGATGAAGTAACTTGATCGTAAGTAACACCGTTTGGACAACCATCAGTTAAAAGTACAACATAACGTGTTAAATTCTGTTCATTCTTATCGTTATTAAGAATGTTGTAAGCTTTATCTAAGCCTTCATTTTGATGGGTACCACCACTTGTTGTTAATGAATTGATTGTGTTGGTAATGTAATCAAGTTTTGTTCCAACTGATTGGAATTCAAATTCTGTTGTTGCCTTTTTATTAAAAGTTACAAGTGCAAGTTTACTATCAGCGGATGTTTCAGCTAATTTAGTAGTAAATTCTGTTGCTGCCTTTTTTAAATAATAAAATCTGTTATGAGAATCAGAAGTTGTGTAGTACTGACGAGTATCATTTGATAATGTTTGTTTTTTGCCATTGATAAGCTTTCCGGTACTATAATCCCAGTAACTGTCATCGATATAATTCCAGTTTCCACTTTCGTAATATACACGGTACATAGTAGCTTTCGCATCTGAATCCATATAATAGTAAACTTGATTTTTATCTAAGGCTGCTTTTGTGCCGTATACAGCCGGTGTTAATGAACTTCTGAAAAGCATGGAACCGGAAGTATCGAACACGAATGCAACTTCAATTGGTTTAGCGACAGCTATAGATGAAATTTCTTTCAAGGTAGAAGTTGCGTTTAATGTAATATCGTAAGTTCTGTCATCCCAGTTATTTACTTTTGCGGTTTTACCGGTTTCGATACCACCTTCGATTACTTTAACGTCTACCTGAACAACTGGTTTCTGATAATCTTCTGTTGCCGGAACACCAGTTTTGGTATTCGTGTAAGTTACTGAAGAGTTATGGTCGGCATTGTTATTGGATGGGAAACCAGCAAGGTTTGAAGAAGTATCATTTTCAGTTCCCATCGTGCCATAGTATCCATTTGAAGAAGCGTCTGTGTTAGCATCACCTTTACTTTCACCATATCCGCCTTTATTGTCTTTATATACTTTTTCAGCGGCTGCGTTCGGAGTTACATTGGTAATAGTAATGTAATAATAGATGTCATCTTCAAGTTCATAATTTGCGCCAAGATTCCAGATTACCTGTTTGTTTGTTGCATTATATTTTACTGTTCCAAGAGACTTATTATTTACAGTAACATTCTTTCCGGCATCACTGAAAAGAGAGGAATCTGTCAGTGAAATTTCTACTACAGAACCCTGATCGGTATAGGTGTCTGTACCGTTTTCGGTTATTTTCTTTGCCATCCGGATCTGCAGTTTACTGTCAGTTGTTGTATCAACATATTCGCTTAATGTGTCCTTAATAGTAACATCTTTGCAGGCAAATTTCTGAATGTCTGCTGCAATCTGATTGAACTTTTCAGGCAATTTGGTAGGGTCTGTGATATTAACTGCTTTATCTCTTTCGGCAGCATCTGTAGCTGCGTCGGTAATGCCTTGTAAAAGTTTTAGTGGAGTGTTTGGAACTTTGTCATAAGGTGAGTGTCGAAAATTTGAGCCTGAAGATAGACTTAATCCAATAGCCATAAATCTGTTACAAGTTATTTGAGCGACTGCTGTGGTTGCCTGAGTGTATTTGGCATTATTGGTTTCGGATCCGTGTTTATCCGTTGTAGTTTGATTATCATTTGTAGCAGCTTGACCCGGTGTTAAATTTCGTCTTGTCGGAACACCGTCTGTAAGAAAGATGACAATTGTCTCGGCACCATTTCTCATTCCTGTAAGAGCCTGAGCTGCTTTGAGAAAAGCATCTTCGTAGTTGGTTCCACCAACAGCGTTGAGGCGTGATACAGCCGCTTTCATTTGTGTTCCGGTTACCCAATTTTCAGTGTCTATCGTTCCAATTCTGGAGAATGAAACTAATTTGTAACGTGCATCAATTGTAGATGTTGGAGTATCTAAAGAGTCACATAAATTGTTAACAGCAAGCTTAGCATTCTCCATTCGGTCTTCATCGTCCATACTGCCAGATCGGTCTACAATTAGTAAAATATCTAATTTCTTTTTAGATGTTTTGGTACCTTTCTTGCTGGAAACATTTAATGTTACATCGTATTTGTTGTCATCTTTTTTCTTGATATACTTCTCATGACTGAGTTGCATATCAGTTTCTGTAGGTGTGTTTCCACTGTCACCGCCAGAAGAGGTGTTCTGTCTATAAATAAGATAAATATTAGCTGAACCAGATTTTTTTAAGGTTTTAATTGTAGTATTGTCATTTTTTAAAGTTAATTGATACTCTTCTTTTGAATAATTGTAAGAACCTTCTGCGGATGTAACAATATCTCCGTCTATAGAACCCAATTTTGCATTTATATAACTATATCCAGTAATTGAAGTACTATATGATGTAGAAAAATCTATGGTTTCATTATAGGAAACCTGTTGATCATCGTATGCTGCTTGTAGTTCATTTCCAGTTTCATCTACGAAATGTAAAGTTAATTTTAAGTCACCAGAATTGCTGTAATATTTTTTCCAGGTAATCGTAAATGTAGAAAAGCTATTAGCTACAAATTCAATCTTTTCAATTTTCTTATCATTATTTGTTTTAAGATTTTCAAGTGAACCATTCTGAACAGTTGCATCTGACAGATCGGCAACTTCTTTAACCTTACCCTGTTCGTCTTCTTCCAGATGCATAACCGTTACATCCAGTTCCTGCTCATCCTTTTTCTCTTTCTGAACCTTTTTCGCTTCTTCTGGAATCTCAGCTTTCTTATATTCCATAGAAACTTTTACATCTCCGTTTGGTTCAAGCTTGTTTCCGTCAGCGTCCACGAAAGTGATATCATAAGCAAGGAATCCTGCGATATCATAAGGTTCGTCTTTTGCTTTTTCCTGAAGTTTTTTCTCTGTATGATCATACTGATCATTCATTGCTTTTACTTCTTCTTTTTCTTTATCACTCATAGAATCGGTGATTTCTTTTTTGATGATTGGTGTAACAGAAAGGGATGCGCCATCTGGGATATTTCCTGCATCGACTGCATCAACTGTTACCTTTACGTTATCATCTTCATATGTAAGCTGAAGAATCGGCTGAGTCTCTTCTGTTGCAGGTTCTTCATTTTCGGCAGGAGCTTCTGTCTGCTGTTCTTCTGGAGCTTCAGTAGTTGGATTTTCAACCGCTGGAGCAGCTTCTTCGTTTTCAGAAGGAGTTTCTACAGCTTGTTCTTGATTTCCTTCTGCTTCCGCTACAGGTTGTTGCTCGTCAGTCGAGTCATCCATGGATGTAGCCACCGGTTCATCTGCCACAGATGCCTGTGTCTCTGACTCTGCCATTGTAGTGGTCTGATCCTGGGCTTGCGTATCCAAATCATCAGCGAATGCTGATGTCGCACTGCTAAGCACAAGTACCATGCAAAGCATGAATGCTATTAAACGTTTCTTTGTATTACTTTTCATGGCGTCCTCCTTCTATTCCTCAATTCTGACTTCATAATTGTTATCAAGTGCTCCGTCTATCAGCTTCAATAATTCAAGGGCACTGCGGAAATGCTGCTCTCGCTGCTCTTCCACCCAAGTAACGCTGCCCTGCCAGGTACCGTTCTGCTGATCCATGATTTTTATTAAAAAAGTTCTTGTATTTTTTTGCTTTTTATTCATGTCAGTTTTCATCTGCCCTTCCTAATTATTTAGACTTTTTTATCTTATATAGGTATTGTATCTGACAAAGCATTACGTGAATCATTACCAATAACGAAAAATATTAACTTTTTTAAGTTATAACAAGAAATAGTAATGTTTTTGTAATAATATAATGATTTGAGGATTGCGAGAGTGCAAAGCACGTAGCAATCTGGTAGC
>ENA-OPAA01000940-OPAA01000940.1-human-gut-metagenome-genome-assembly--contig:-NODE-940-length-17983-cov-4.263945_pt1 | contig 17983 bp, 14 predicted proteins | sample MGYA00241049_ERZ501414 | MGnify/ENA primary metagenome ERZ501414 (study PRJEB25962, sample SAMEA2042520) | human gut metagenome | biome: human gut; feature: human-associated habitat; material: faeces... | reverse complement strand
CGTTAGGTCCTACGATGCCGGTGATCCCGTTATGAAATTCAAAATTTATTTTCTGTGCAAAGGATTTAAATCCCTGCACCTCTATATTTTTCAGATACATTGGCCACCTGCTGTTATTTTATACTGCGTATTACCTCTAGGGCTGCAGCCTGTTCTGCTGCCTTTTTTGTATGGCCGGTTCCGGTTCCCATACTTTTTCCATTGATCAGTGCCTCCACAGTAAAGCTCTTGCTGTGGTCCGGTCCCTCTTCTTTCAGAAGACGATATTCCACCGGATGATTTCCGCCTTCCTGTACCATTTCCTGAAGCACTGTCTTGCTGTCATAAAAAATCCTCTTATCCTCCAGATCGTTCAGGATAAATTTCATAACAAAAGCCTGTGCCGGTTCAAATCCACCGTCCAGATACATAGCCCCAATCAGAGATTCCAGGGCATCAGAAACGATGGAATCTCTTTTACGACCGCCCATCATTTCCTCACCTCTTCCAAGGAGGATAAACTCCGGAAGCCCGAATTCTCTTGCACAGTAGGCAAGACTCTTTTCACATACCATGCTGGCACGTTTCTTGGTCAACTCACCTTCCTGATTATTCCGGAATTTTTTGTACAGGAAATCACTGCTGATCAGCTCCAGCACCGCATCTCCAAGAAACTCCAGACGCTCATTGCATCCAAGCTTTCCAAGGTGTTTTTCGTTGGCATAGGAGCTGTGTGTCATTGCCTGCTCCAGTAAAGATTTTGCGGTAAACTGGTATCCGATAGTCTGCTCCAGCTTTTTTAAATTATTTTCCATTTCTTCTTCCCTTCGTTACCCGGCGAAGAGTCTCCACTGCATCGCCGACAGTAACGATCTCCTCGGCTTCCTCCGGGGCGATACGAACATCAAAAGTTTCCTCCAGATCAAAAAAAATCCAGAGAATCCACTCCCAGATCATCCACAAAGGTAGTTTTTTCTGTAATGGCATCCATATTTCTTCCCAGAGTTTTTTCGATGATGGTCTTCAGCATTTCCAGTTCCACGACTGTTCGCCTCCTGTTCTGTCTGTAATATTTCCGGCAATCCCGGTTTTATTTTTTTTCGCTTTTTTCTTCCGCCTGTGCTTTCTGCTCAGCTGCTATAAACTCCTCGATCTTTTCATTGATCTTCTCTTCCTTAAACTGCTCGCACTGAAAGATCGCATGACGGATTTCTACGCTTCTGGCACTTCCGTGGCTTTTGACCACAAGACCTTTCAGACCAAGAAGCGGTGCTCCGCCATATTCACTGGCATCAAATGATTTTAAGGTTTCCTTAAGAGCAGGTTTTACCATTAGAGCTCCCATTTTACTGCGAATGTTTGTCATCATACCTTTTTTGATCATAGATATCAAAGTAGCTCCAACACCTTCATAAAGCTTGAGGATCACATTTCCTACAAAAGCTTCACAGACTACTACATCTGCATAACCTGACGGGATATCTCTCGCCTCAATACTTCCGATGAAATTAATATCCTTACATGCTTTTAACAGAGGGAAGGTAGCCTTTACCAGCGCATTGCCCTTTTCTTCCTCAGCACCGTTATTAACAATAGCAACTCTCGGTTTCTTAATACCCACTACATTTTCCATATAGATGGAACCCATCTGCGCAAACTGTACCAGATGATCTGGTCTCGCATCTACATTGGCACCACAGTCGATCAGAAGGGAAACGCCCTTTGCCGTAGGGATCAGCGGAGCAAGAGGTGGTCTCCGGATCCCTTTGATCCTGCCTACGATCACCTGGCCTCCTACCAGTACCGCACCGGTGCTTCCGGAGGAAACAAAGGCATCGGCCTCCTGTTTTTTTACAAGATTTAATCCCACTACAATAGAGGAATCTTTCTTTTTCTGGATAGCCATGACCGGAGGTTCCGCAGTCTCGATCACCTGAGACGCATGCACCACACGAATCCTGTCCTTAGGATAATCCGGGTATTTCCGAAGCTCTGCTTCGATCACATCCTGTACTCCTGTAAGGATAACCTGGATGTTCTCTTTTTCTTTCACAGCTTCCACTGCGGCTTTTACCGGTTCCTCGGGAGCATTGTCACCACCCATTGCATCTACAACGACTTTTACCATTTCTGACATATGTTGTCCTTTCTCTGTCCGAAATCTTTTCGGAATGCATATGGTACACTGTAGTGAAAATCCTCATACACATCCGTATAAGGATTTTCATTGCAGAGTACCAAAAGTTAAGCGGATATTCGAAATCCGCATTGGTTAAAAACAAGGGAATTTTCAGATAGACATTTTCTGAATTTTAGAAGATAATAAATTTAGTATAGTCCATTTTGCTCTCTTTTGCAAGGGTGCATTTCGTTCTGTTTTATACTTTCAATAGAAAGAAGAGGTGAGCACAATGAAATTTCAGCGTATTCAGGATTTACGTACAGACGCGGATCTGTCCCAGAGAGAATTAAGTGAGATTCTTCATATCAGTCAGCGTTCTTATTCCCATTATGAAACGGGATCCCGTAATATTCCTATCGAAATGCTTATCCGGCTGGCAAATTATTACGACACCAGCATCGATTATCTCGTCGGCCGCACAGACCGCAAAAAAATGATCAAATAAAGAGATCCCCGGAAATGTGGAACAGTTTCGGGAATTCCCGTATCGGGATTCCCTGATTGTCAAAATCCGGGGATTCTTTATTTTACCGTGTTTTATTTTTTTGATCATTCCGTATAATAGGTTTCTTCTTCTCCGTAGGGAATCTCATATTCTTCTGTATTTTCATCAGAAGAATCTTCACTGCTTTCGCTGTAGGATTCCTGTCCATAGGAACTTTCGTTGCTTTCATTATAGGAAGCATCTTCTTCGGAATTTTCGGATACTTCCAGGGATGGCTCCTGCCGGGTCATAATAGACTCTGTTTTCGGATAGGTTAGAGATCCCTCTCCCCGTTCATATGTTTTTACCTTCACATAAAGCTCACCACTTTTATCGAAAACAAACTCTCCTTTTGCCTTATTCCCTTCGGAATCCTTAAAACGGAACTGTGTGGCATTTCCTGCTACCTCTGCAGTCACATCTGCTTCTGCGGTCATGGAAGGATCTTTTCCATTCACTCTCTTATAGGTAAAGGAAACAGATTTCAGACTGATATCATAAATATCGATCGTTGTCAGCCCGTCTTCGCTGTACCAGATCCCTTTATAATTTTCCGGTTCAAATGCCGGAAGGATTGTCGGGACCGGTGTCAATGACGGTGTCGGTGTCGCTGTCGGAACCGGTGTTGCTGTTGCTGCCGGAGTTGCTGTCACCTCCGGAATACTGTCCAATGCAGCCAATGCGGCCTCTCTTCGTTGTTCTTTTTCCACCTTATCCCTGTGGGAAACATACAGCATCCCTCCAAGTCCTGCCAGAATAAACAGAATGATCAACAGGACCAGAACCGCTCTCAGCCGTTTTTTTCTTTTTTTGTTTTTTCTCATCTGCATCACCTCTGTTTACTATAGCATACAGGAAACGCTTCTTGTATTTCTCAATTCTGCTTATTTTTTCTCTTTGATGATACCTTTTCTGTAAGCTTCCAGAAGCTGGATCAGCTCACTGATCCTTTCCTTCAGAGCAGTTCCGGTATCGGTATCACCGACCAGAGTACGTTTGTTATTGTAGTGAACTGCTACCCTGTTGGAAACAATATCCTGCTCCTGGGCTACCGCTTCTTCCGCAGAAGTAAAAGGCTCATGAGCAGACAGGATCAGCCCGTAGGAGTTATAAACCAGTGTATAGCCGGCAATCCCCGTAACCTTCTGATATGGTCTGGAAAAACCGCCGTCGATCACAAGAACTTTGCCATTGCATTTTACAGGACTCTCTCCCTCACTCTGGTGAACCGGCACATGCCCGTTGATGATGTGACCTTTTTCCGGATCCAGTTCAAATTCACGGAGCAGATCATCTACAACATTCTCATTTTCCAGAAGATGATAGTAGGCATTTTTAGTTTCTTTATGTGTTTCCTTATCTTTAATAAAATAACGTTCAAAGGTGGTCATCTTGTCTTTTCCGAACAGCGGTGAATTCGGAGCTGCCCAGATATACCACATAATATCCCTGCCTTTACGCTTTTCATCCTCATTTACAGAGAAAAACGCCCGGCGCACATAAGTCTCAAGAACATCGTACAATTCTTTTCCTTTGTAGGTTTTTCCATAAATCTGGACTTCTTTCAGACTTCCATCCTCATTAAGTGGAATACTTCCATGGAACAGAAGATTTCCATTATAAGTTTTATAAAGGCCTCCCTTGTCCAGAAGAAGCCGGACATGATTCTGCAGTTTCTCGCAGTTTCGGAACGCGGAATCCAAGCGTTCCATTACATCCTTTTCCTCTGTAGTAAGTTCATATGGCTTTTTCCAGTCAATAGTAGGAAAATATGTATCGGTCAGCGGATATTCTTTCCCGTCCGGAAGTGTGATCATTCCCTTTTTCGGATCGATCCTATGAAGCAAACAACGCTTTTCCATATGGAATTCTTTGTGCCGGCGGATCAGCTGACCCTCCAGCTTAAACTGGATAATGGCAATAGCCTTGTGCATTTTCCGTCCAAGCTCTTCTTCCAGAATACTATAGTTATTGGCATCTCCCTTCATCTCAAAAGCAGTACATGGATCATCCTTATAAGCCTCCATTGCAAAGGTTGCCAGAGGCATGAGATTGATTCCATATCCATCCTCAAGAATATCCATATTTCGGTAACGGATGCTGTTCCGGATCACCGTTGCAATGCAGGCTTTCTGTCCTGTAGCAGCTCCCATCCAGACCACATCATGATTTCCCCACTGGATATCCAGCGAATGATATTTCATCAAACGATCCATGATGAAATGTGGGCCCGGACCTCTGTCATAAATATCTCCCAGCACATGAAGATGATCCACAACAAGACGCTGGATCAGTTCTGCCAGGGCAATGATAAAATTCTCTGCCCGGCCGATCTCAATGATCGTATTGACGATGGCATCGTAATATGCTTCTTTGTCCAGAACTTCCGCTTTCTCTGTAATCAGCTCCTCGATCACATATGCATAGTCTGCAGGAAGTGCCTTACGGACCTTGGAACGGGTATATTTGGATGCCGTTGTCTTGCATACTTCGATCAGACGATAAAGTGTGATCTTGTACCAGTTCTCCATGTCTTCTTCCTGTTTTTTTACAACCTCCATCTTTTCCTTCGGATAATAGATCAGTGTGGCAAGAGAACGTTTGTCGCTGTTGCTTAAGGTATGTCCGAATACATCATCGATCTTTTTTCGTACAGCCCCTGATCCATTCCGAAGAACATGGGAAAACGCATCGTATTCTCCATGAATGTCCGACATGAAATGCTCGGTACCTTTCGGAAGGTTTAATATAGACTGCAGATTGATGATCTCTGTTGAAGCCTTTGCTATAGTAGGATACAGCTCCGCAAGTCGCTGCAGGTATCTTAATTCTTCTTTTTTCATAGTATCTGGTATCCTCCTGGGAGTTCTCACTGCCAGATCAGCCTTCAGGATAAACGGCAGTATTTTTTATTTATTGTAAGCCCTTCCGGTATCATATATCAACCCGTAAAATCAAACAGTGACATCTGATTGGACTGCGGGATATCTCCAAAAAGATCCATATCATCCATCAGACCGATAACGGTCTTGCTGACCTTGGTACGATCACGGAAATCATCCTTGGAAAGGAATCTGCCTTTTGCGGCAGCATCCACAACTGCCTCTGCTGCCTTATCTCCAAGACCCTCTATGGTATCCAGAGCAGGCATCAGCTTATCTCCGATGATCTGGAACCGGTGTGCCTTTGCCTTATAAAGATCGATCGGCACAAAATCAAAACCTCTGGCGTACATTTCCTGTACGATCCTCATATCCTTCAGTGTATCCTGTTCCTTCTTGGATGCCTCATCACCTTTTTTCCGGATCTCCGCCATATAATATTCCAGACGTTCTTTTCCCATGCACATCAGTTCATAGGAAAAGGAAGTGGCACGGATACTGAAAAATGCTGCATAATAAGCCAGTGGATGAAACACTTTATACCAGGCGATACGATACGCCATCATAACATAGGCTGCCGCATGGGCTTTCGGGAACATGTACTTGATCAGCTTACAGGACCAGATATACCAGTCCGGAACATCATGCTCTTTCATAGTCTGGATCCATTCCTCACGAAGACCCTTTCCCTTACGGACACTCTCCATGATGGTAAACGCCAGACCACTTTCCACTCCTTTTCCGATGAGATAGATCATAATATCATCTCGCGTACAGATTGCTGTGGAAATGGTAGCTGTACCATTCTGGATCAATACCTGGGCATTTCCAAGCCATACATCCGTGCCGTGGGAAAGTCCAGCAATACGTACCAGGTCGGAAAAATATTTCGGCTTGGTATCAATCAACATCTGCATGGCAAAGTCTGTACCAAACTCCGGGATCCCGAGGCATCCCAGCCTGCAGCCGCCGATATCCTCCGGGCTGATCCCCAGAGCCTGCGTTCCCGCAAACAGGGACATGACATCTCTCTGGTCCAGCGGAACTGTTCTTGCACTGATGCCAGTCAGATCCTCCAGCATACGGATCATTGTCGGATCATCGTGTCCAAGTATATCAAGTTTCAGAAGATTTCCGTCAATGGAATGGTAATCAAAATGTGTGGTGATGATATCACTGTTCACATCATTGGCCGGGTGCTGCACAGGTGTAAATTTCTCAATCTCCTCACCCATAGGCAGTACGATGATACCTCCCGGATGCTGGCCAGTGGTACGGCGGACACCGGTACAGCCCTTCACGATACGGTTGATCTCACAGTAACGCTTGTGCTGCCCCCGTTCCTCATAATAGTTCTTCACATAACCAAATGCGGTTTTTTCCGCAAGGGTACCAATGGTTCCCGCCTTAAAGGTCTGCCCTTTTCCGAAGATAACCTCTGTATACCGGTGGGCATTGGCCTGATATTCACCGGAAAAGTTCAGGTCGATATCCGGCTCCTTATCACCTTTAAAACCAAGGAATGTCTCAAAAGGAATATCAAAGCCTTCCTTGTTCATCCTGGCACCGCATTTCGGACAGATCTTATCCGGCATATCACATCCTGCCATACCCGCGTATTTTTTCACCTCAGGGGAATCAAAATCACTGTATTTACAGTCCGGATTCGGACAGAGATAATGAGGCGGCAGAGGGTTTACCTCCGTGATACCGGACATGGTCGCTGCCAGAGAAGAACCTACAGAACCACGGGATCCAACCAGATAGCCGTCCTCATTGGACTTCCACACAAGCTTCTGTGCAATGATATACATTACCGCATAACCATTGGAGATAATAGAATTCAGCTCCCTGTCCAGGCGGTCCTCCACGATCTTCGGCAACGGATCTCCGTACATTTCGTGGGCCTTCGTGAAACAGATATTCTTAAGATCCTGCTCGGAGTTCTCAATGACCGGTGGAAATTTATCCGGATGAATCGGTGATATCTTCTCGATCATATCCGCGATCTTATTGGTATTGGTGATCACCACCTCTTCCGCCTTTTCACTTCCCAGATAGGAAAATTCCTCCAGCATTTCCTCCGTTGTACGAAGATAAAGCGGGGCCTGATTATCTGCATCAGAAAATCCGTTTCCTGCCATGATGATCCGTCGGTAAACCTCGTCCTGAGGATCCATAAAATGCACATCACAGGTGGCAACCACCGGTTTTTTGAACTGTTCTCCAAGTTTTACGATCTTCCGGTTTATCTCTTTTAAGTCTTCCTCAGAATTGATCATATCATGTTTTTCATCCGCAAGCATAAACGCATTGTTCCCAAGAGGCTGGATTTCCAGATAGTCATAAAAATTTACCAGTCTGGCGATCTCCTGATCCGGTGCATTGCGAAGAAGTGCCTGATAAAGCTCTCCTGCCTCGCAGGCACTTCCCACCAGAAGGCCTTCCCTGTATTTTTCCAGCACACTTTTGGGAACCCTTGGTCTTCTGTGATAGTACTTTAAATGGGACTGGCTTACCAGCTTGTACAGATTGATCCTTCCGGTCTCATTTCTTGCAAAAACAATAGCATGGTATGTGGGCAGCTTTCGGATGGTATCCGGTGAAACCGCACCCTGCCTGTTCATCTCATCCACATCAAAAATATCTCTTTCTTCCAGCATCTTTACAAACTTCACAAAAATCTCTGCAGTACATGCGGCATCATCTACTGCCCGGTGATGATTTTCCAGTGAAACCCCAACTGCTTTTGCTACCGTATCCAGCTTAAATCTGTTCAATGCAGGAAGCAGGAAACGGGCCATACCGACCGTATCTACATAAGTAAAATCATGTGCGATTCCCAGTCTGTCACAGTTTTTCATAATAAATCCCATATCAAAGTCCGCATTGTGTGCAACCATAACCGCATCCTTGCTGAATTCAAGGAATTTCGGAAGCACTTCTTCGATAGTCGGGGCATCCATGACCATACTGTCATTGATACTGGTCAGCTGTTCAATGCGAAAAGGAATCGGTACCTTTGGATTTACAAATGTGGAAAAACGGTCCGTAATCTCACCATTTTCTACCAGTACGGCGCCAATCTCTATGATCTGACAGGTCAGCGAAGAAAAACCTGTTGTCTCAATATCAAAGACCACAAATCTACCGTTCAGCTTCTGACCTTTTCCATTGGTCACCATACCTTTTAAATCATCTACCAGATAGCCTTCCATTCCATAAAGAACCTTAAAATCAGAATCCTTCGGCACACATCCGCCCCAGGCATCGAAACAGTGATTTGCCTCCGGAAACGCCTGTACAACCCCATGGTCTGTAATGGCAATGGCAGGATGTCCCCACTCATAAGCACGTTTCACCAGAGATTTGGCATCCGTAACCCCATCCATATCGCTCATCTTTGTATGACAGTGAAGCTCTACTCTTTTCTGTGGGCTGGTATCTACTCTGGCAGTTGTAAAATTGGCAATTTTCTTAATCCCGGCTATAGATGCAATAGTCAGTTCACTGTCAAAACGGTCTACTGTTGTCACACCGCGAAACTTCAGAAAAGCCCCCTTCTTTACATGTTCTGTCACTTCCGGCACCTGTTCATTGCGCAAAAACATCTTCACAACAATACTGTCCGTAAAGTCTGTGATCGGGAAGATAAGGATTGTTTTTTCATTACGGATTTCTCTGGCTTCAACCTCCATAACCTGTCCGCGGACGATCACCTCACCCATCTCACCGGTAATCGTCTCAAGTGCAACAGGCTCTCCTTCGAAATCTCTTCCATAGATAACATCCGGATTGCTGTCCCTTCTGAATCCACCCCGGAAATCTCCCTTCCTGTTGTCTTTGCGGTCTGCAAATGCAGCTTTTTTGTCCTTCTTTTCCTGCTGTCCCTTATCAGTCTTTTTCTCTGCTTTCTTCTCTGCTGTTCCTGCTTCTTCAGACTGAGCCGGCTCTTCATTCTTACTGTTTAATTTCGCATGACGGATTACATTTTCCACTTCCTGAGCGATCTGCACTGCTGCATTCTTACGGTACTTACTTTCCTGCGTCTCCCTGAACTCAAGTTCCACCTTTAAGTCCATTCCGCATCTTTCGCAGAAAACCTTCTGCAGATATTCGATCAGGATCCCGCTCTTTTCTCTGGCTATTACAGAATCAGGAAGGATCATATGAAGATCATTTTCTCCGGGAAAAGAAATCTGCGCCTGTCTGAACATATTGTATTCCAGCATATTGTAGCTGCGCAGTTCCAGTTCCATGCTGGATCTGTAAGTTTCCAGAAAGTTCTGAGGATTGTACTGACCGGAAAGGCGGAATTTCTCAATAACTGTAACTGTTACATTCAGTCCTGCAAAAATCTGTCTCTCTATCTGTTCTTCCAGTTCAAAGATATGCTTCTTATGAATCCAGCGTTCACTTTTTATATACACCCATATATGAGTTCTGGAAGGATTGCAGGACACTCTGGTCACAAAAACCATGTCCAGCAGTTCTTCCAGTTCTTTCTTCACTTTTAAGCTGGGAAATACGTCAAAAAAGTCTTTTTCCAAAATAAAATCTCCTCGTTGATCTGACAGGAAGTCTTCGTTCCAAATGTTACTTCCAGTTCAGAAGTTCTTCCCGCAACGTATCCAAAAGCTGATCTTCCGGAACTTTCTTTATGATCTCACCATGTTTGATCAGAAGTCCCACACCAACTCCGCCTGCAATTCCGATATCTGCCTCTTTTGCTTCTCCGGGTCCGTTTACCACACAGCCCATAACTGCTACTTTAATATCAAGCGGGATATCCTGCACCATGGTTTCTACCTTATTTGCAAGACCGATCAGATCGATCTGTGTGCGTCCACAGGTTGGACATGACACAACTTCTATGCCACCTTTGCGAAGCCCCAGAGTTTTCAGGATACGTTTTGCGGATTTAATCTCTTCTAAAGGTGCTCCTGTAAGAGAGACACGAATGGTATCACCGATTCCCTGATTCAGGATGATCCCCAGTCCGATAGCAGATTTAATGTTTCCGGAATAAAGAGTTCCGGCTTCTGTGATTCCTACATGAAGTGGATAATTCGTCTTCTCCGCGATCAGTTCATGAGCCTTTGCACACATAAGGACATCCGAAGATTTGATGCTGATCACCAGATTGTCATATCCCAGGTCTTCGATGATATGAACTTTATCCAGCGCACTCTCCACCAGTCCCTCTGCAGTGACTCCATGATATTTCTCCACAAGTTCTTTCTCAAGAGAACCACTGTTTACACCAACACGAATGGGTATTCCTCGCTCCTTTGCCACATCAACCACTGCTTTGATTCGCTCTGTACTGCCGATATTTCCGGGATTGATCCGGATCTTATCTGCACCGTTTTCCATAGCTGCAATGGCAAGACGATAATCAAAATGGATATCTGCCACAAGTGGTATATGGATCTGTTTTTTGATTTCCTTCAGTGCTTTTGCAGCTTCCATAGTCGGTACTGCACAACGGATAATATCACAGCCAGCCTGCTCCAGTGCCAGGATCTGAGCTACTATCTGTTCTACATCTTCAGTTTTTGTATTTGTCATGGACTGGATTAAAATCGGGTTGCCGCCGCCAATCTTTCTGTCTCCGATCTGAATCACTTTTGTATGATCTCTGTACATAATTTTCCTCTTCTCTCATTTATAGCAATTCCATAAATTACTGCTGAACAGTTATCTGATTTCCAGAAGTTTTCTCTTCAGTTCTTCTTCCATGCGATGCATTTCCATCTCTGCTGCCTGTCTCTTCTGACGGCCTTCCATCTGGATCCGCATCACATCATCCAGAGTCTGGATCAAATCTGCATTTGTCTTCTGGAGTGTTTCAAGGTCAACTATTCCACGCTCTGATTCTTTCGCTGTCTCAACCGTTGCCATATGAAGTGTCTCTGCATTCTTTCTGAGAAGTTCATTGGTAATATCTGTTACCTGTCTCTGTGCCTGTGCCGCTTCTGCAGAGTGAGCAATTCCCAGAGCAAGCACCATCTGACTTTTCCATAATGGAATTGTGTTTACGATCGTTGTCTGTATTTTTTCAACCATTACCGTATCATTATTCTGGATCAGCCGGATCTGAGGCGCTGTCTGCATGGCAATCGTACGGGTAAGTTCCAGATCATGCAGTTTCTTTTCAAATCTGCTACATTTCTCATCCAGGTCTCTGGCTGCCTGCGCGTCTTCGGGAAGCCCGCTCAGAGCTGCCTTATTTTTCATTTCTGCAAGCTTTCCGTTTCTGGTTTCTTCCAGTTTCTTTTTTCCGGCAAGGATATACATGGTAAGTTCTTTAAAATAATTCAGGTTCTGTTCATACATCTTGTCCAGCATAGCAGAATCTTTCATAAGGCGCACCTGATGTTGCTGAAGAGAATCTGTGATCTTCTCCACATTGGCTTGTGCTTTGTCATATTTGTTTTTCAGATTTTCAATCTTAGAAGTCTGCTTTCTGAAAAATCCAAAGAATTTTCCCTCCTCCTGTACATCGAAATCTTTCAGTTCTCCCACAACATTACTGATCAGTTCTCCAATCTCACCCAGATCCTGTGTCTTTACATTCTCAAGAGCTGTATCAGAAAAGTCCGCCATTTTTTTCTGGGTTCCTGCACCATACTGAAGAATCTGATTAGTATTCTCAATATCAATCTTTGCAGCAAAATCATTTACCATTTTCTGTTCTTCCGGTGTCAGTACAGGCACTTCTTCCTTCTGTAGCTGCTTTTTGGGGATCACTTCTTCTTTCTTTTCAAGCTCTCCAAGATCCGGCTCCAGTGTTAATGATGGTGTTTCCATTTCAAAATCTTTAAATTCATTTCCCATGTCCTCTGCCGCTCCTTTTTATCCTTTTTTATTTTCAGTTCTTTTTCATTTTTGCAAAGTCATCATCTGTCAGACCTTCCTGTGCAAGCAGCGTATGAAGCACTGAAATATCACTTGAAACATCCCACGCAGTATCCTGAAAGACAGAATCCAGAAGTTTTTCAAATGCCTGATTCAGTGTATCCAGTGTATTCTCTATCTCCTTTTTGGATGCCTGGATATTCTCTCCCTGCACAGGCTGCTGATCCATTTCTTCATATGCATCCAACAGCTTTACTGTCATGGGCAGATAATAATTCATCAGTTTCTTCAGATCCGGAATAATCTCCGGATGCTTCTGCGCCCGTTCAAAAATCTTCTCCACAATCAGTTCCATTCTGGATATTTTTGCAGAAATCTCCTCTCCAGGAATCGCATCGTTGCTCCTGTGGATCTTATCCAGAAATTCATTTCCTTTATCCAGCACCTCCTGCACTTCAGGCGGTGTGTTCTTTCTGTTTCTCTCCTGTTCAGCCTGATGTTTTTCTTCTTCCTGTTTCTTCTGCTCAAGTGCCTTCTGCGTCTGCGTATATTGCAGATAAGTCTCATTACTGGTGATCAGACAGGTTTCCTGTTCATCAATATGTCCCTGACGGAACCATCTGTCATCAATCATCTTTTTAATATCTTTTTTAACGAATTTCACCGGCTTATTTACTGCTGCTGACAATTGTTCAAAATTACAGTATGTGTGATTTCCCAGTGTGTCAATATACTTTTGAAAACGTTCCAGTTTACCCAGTTTTTTAATGCCGCCTGCGAGAAGTCCCACTCCTGTCAAAGCTCCGACTGCCATAAAACAGGTTCCACCGGTCACAAGGGAACTCATATGCCCCACCGCTCCAAAGATGCTAAGGACCAGAGTTCCCAGTCCCATTCCACTGGCAAGGATTCCACCTGAAACAGCAATCATCATACCTTTCATTCTTCCCCCGGTGTTCCTTTCATAAAGAGTCAGCATCTTCTCTTTTGCTTTCTCCTTCTCAATTCTCTGACGTTCCTGCTCCTGTTCACGTTCCCGCCTGCGCTTTTCTTCAAATTCTTTTGTTTTATTGCGGTATACCCCGGAATCACCGGACTGACTGTTTCCGGTTCCAAATACATTATTCAGACCATTTTTGATTGCCTCGCTTCCGGAATCTACAGCAGAATTTACTGCGCTGTTAACAGTCTGTCCCACCGTCTGCTTAATATCCTCGGTCATCTGGCGGTAATCTTTAGTAGAAACTGCTGTGTCTATGATCTTTTTTATTTTGTCTCCAAGTTCTCCTAATTCATCAAAATTCTCGCTCATATTTTCCTCCATTTTCTATTCCATATTATAGCGAAATCCTCTATAAAAAACAAGACTGGCGGATTTTTTGTTACTGTATGTGAACAGTAACGATTTTTCAATTTTTCATTAAAATTGGAAATTTCCCATTGAACTTAGCAGACAAAAGTTTTACAATGGTAAAGAGATAAACAGTAATCACACTTGTAAATACTGTAAATATGTGTGAACGGAGGAAAGATTCATTATGGAAAAAAAGAATATCGACTGGAGCAGCTTAGGCTTCGGTTACGTACAGACCGATTATCGTTATGTATCTAAATTCAAAGACGGCGCATGGGATGCCGGAGAACTGACAACAGATCCTAATGTAACACTGAACGAATGTGCAGGTGTTTTCCAGTATGCGCAGACAGTTTTCGAAGGAATGAAGGCTTACACTACAGAAGACGGACATATCGTTACTTTCCGTCCTGACTTAAATGCAGAACGTATGGCAAACTCAGCAAAGAGACTTGAGATGCCTGTATTCCCGGAAGACCGTTTTGTTGATGCAATTGTTCAGACTGTAAAAGCTAACGCAGCATATGTTCCGCCATACGGTTCAGGCGCAACTTTATATGTTCGTCCATATATGATGGGTACTAACCCGGTTATCGGTGTAAAACCTGCTGATGAGTATATGTTCCGCGTATTCACTACACCTGTAGGACCATACTTCAAAGGCGGTGCTAAACCAATTACAATCCGCGTCAGTGATTTCGACCGCGCTGCACCTCATGGAACAGGTCATATCAAAGCAGGTCTTAACTATGCAATGAGCTTACATGCAATCGTAGATGCTCACAAGAACGGATTCGATGAGAACATGTATCTTGATGCAGCTACACGTACCAAGGTAGAAGAAACAGGCGGTGCTAACTTCATCTTCGTTACAAAAGACGGCAAAGTTGTCACACCGAAGTCCAACAGTATCCTTCCTTCTATCACACGTCGTTCCTTAATCTATGTTGCCAAGGAATACCTGGGATTAGAAGCTGAGGAAAGAGAAATATACTTCGATGAAGTGAAAGATTTCGCTGAATGTGGTCTCTGCGGTACTGCTGCAGTTATCTCTCCTGTCGGAAAGATTGTTGACCATGGTAAAGAAATCTGTTTCCCAAGCGGAATGGAGAAAATGGGTCCGGTTATCCAGAAACTCTATGACACATTAACAGGTATCCAGATGGGACGTATCCAGGCTCCGGAAGGATGGCTGAAAGTTATTGAATAAATAACACCTGACTGCAGACAGTTAACGATTTTCAATATCAGAAGAATTGTTGCTGTTCATACACCACTATACAAAAATATCCCTCAGAATCAGTTTAAACACATTCTGAGGGATATTTTTTTCTTTTACATCACTGGTTTTTCCGGCTCTGCTTTGTTCCTTCTATTTCTTTCTCTCATACTTCACAAACTGATACTCCAGATCAAAGTATGTCTGCTCATCGCTCTCTCCCGTAATTTCCCATTCATCATCTTCGTCCAGATTTGGGAAATGACTGTCTGCTTCATATGCAAAGTCAATCTTTGTCACATGAGCTACATCACAGTACGGAAGCATCTGCGCATAAATGCTGTCACCACCTATACAGTAAACATCTTCTGCCGGATATTTCTTTATCTCTTCCAGTGCTTCTTCAATACTGTGTACTATGATCGCACCCTTTACCTCATATTCTTTATTGGATGTGATCACAATATTGATCCTGTTTTTAAGCGGAAGTCCGTTTGGAAAACTTTCCAGAGTTTTTCTTCCCATCACTACTACTTTTCCACTTGTTTCCTCACGAAACATCTTCATATCTGCCGGAATACTTACCAGAAGCTGGTTGTTCTTGCCGATTCCCCAGTTTTTATCTGCTGCTACGATAACATTCATTTGAATTTTCCTCTCTTGATTTTATATTGTCAATTTAAGTCAGGCGAACAAAATCATCCGCATTCGCTACTTGCTCATAACCAGATAATTGCTCCACAGTTTGGTTAAACGGCAATCGGAATATTCTTAATCTGCGGCCATGTCTCATAATTCTCCACGATCAGGTCATCTGTTGTAAACTGATAGAAATCCTTCACTTCCGGATTCAGTTTCACAACAGGTGCAGGATATGGTTTTCTCTGGATCAATTCCTTTATCAGCGGGATATGACGGTCATAGATATGGCAGTCTGCCACTACATGAAGCAATTCCCCTGCTTCCATATCACATACCTGAGCCACCATCATAAGCAGAAGTGCATACTGACATACATTCCAGTTATTCGCCGCAAGGATATCCTGGGAACGTTGATTGAGGATTGCATTCAGAGTCAGCTTATCGTTCCCCGGTGTCTGTGTCACATTAAATGTCATGGAATATGCACAGGGATACAGATTCATCTCATGGAGATCCTGATGCACATAAATATTGGTCATAATTCTTCGGCTGAACGGATTATTTTTCAGATCATAGATCACTCTGTCTACCTGATCCATCATTCCTTCTTTGTACTGATGTTTCACGCCAAGCTGATACCCATATGCTTTACCGATAGAACCACTCTCATCTGCCCAGCTGTCCCAGATATGGCTGTGAAGATCATGGATATTGTTGGATTTCTTCTGCCAGATCCAGAGGATCTCATCCATGGCACTCTTTAACGCTGTACGTCTGAGTGTCATAGCCGGAAATTCCTTTCTCAGATCATATCTGTTTACCACTCCGAATTTCTTGATCGTATATGCCGGAGTTCCATCCTCCCACACAGGGCGGACTTTTTCTCCTTCCGTACTTGTCCCGTTTTCCAGGATATCCTGACACATTTTTATAAATACATCATCTGCGTAACTCATTTTTCTTTACACTCCTGTTTTTCTGTTTTTTATATTGTTTCAGGTCTTACTTTAATCCCCTTTCTGCTCATGCAGCAGCCACAGTTTCTTCTCCAGACACCGAAATTCCACTCTCGTCACATCTGCACAGTACTCTCCGTCTGCATGGAGCACCATTGGCTTATCCAGAATCAGGCGAAATCCTTTTTCATTTCTGATAGTAAAACCATTAATATGCTCCTGCTTTGCAGCAACCAGAAACGGAAGCAGGAAAAAAGTCTGCCATTTGGCGATTCCGGATGCACTGCCAAGCGAGAGCAGACCGTCCTGCACCGATGCATGAGGTGCCATAGGAACCCCTCCGCCTTCTGCCGGCAGATTCATAGCTGCCGCAAAGATCATCTTCGGAAGAATATAGCCTCCATGTTCTGTCACCACCTTTGCATTGGCTGTCTCCATGGTAAAAAGAGACTGCACCGTCAATGCAAGATATGTAAGCTTACCCAGATGGAAACGGTTTAAAACCTGTTTCAGTCTGGAATGAAGTGCTTTTTTACACACAAGTGCATCCAGTCCCAGGCCGGAACTGATTCCAAAAATCCGCGGCTTCTCACAGCCTTCCCAGCTTACCTGCCCCAGATCTATCCTGTAAAGTGCTTCACCTCTCTGATCCTTTCTGATACAGGCACAGATTTCCCTCAGGCTCTCCTTCGGTGTTTTCGGCAGTTTCAGGTTTCTGCCAAAATCATTCCCTGAACCAGTGGGGATCACGCCAAAACGTACCTTATCAAAGTCAGTAATACCATTCAGGACTTCATTGATCGTACCGTCTCCCCCAACCACCAGCAGATAGACAGGCTCTTCACCCTTCACCCGGGAAATCTGCTCAGCCAGTTTCGTGGCATGCCCTTCATATCTGGTCATATGGGCTTCATATTTTATTTTGTATCCCCGAAGCAGACACTGTGTCTCATTCCATACCCTGTGCGCCTGCCCTGTACCCGCTCCATTATTTACAATAATCTGTATCCTTCTCATTCTTCCTCACTTATACATTATATTTATTTTCTGCCGTTTCTTCTATCTCATTATAAATGCCAATACCTATACTATACAATATTTACCCATCACATACAAGACTTCGAAACTGCGAAATCGTTACTGTTCATTCGTTACTGTTCATTCCGTTCTCAGCAATACGCTTCACGATATGTCTTACAGGATTGTCAATCGGATATTCGCAATTGAAGCATGGGATTTACTTACAGCAATTCTATATTTTGTCAAAAAGTCAAAATAATACATAAATCCGTCAAAATATTGAAAGCATTTTCTCCATAAAGTATTTATTATATATTTATGCAATACAACTATACACAAATTCTAAAGTAATTCCATAAAATAATGCAATCAAGACAGTTCAGCAGAGTGTGAAGGACAAGGAA
>ENA-OPAA01000914-OPAA01000914.1-human-gut-metagenome-genome-assembly--contig:-NODE-914-length-18285-cov-5.965661_pt1 | contig 18285 bp, 10 predicted proteins | sample MGYA00241049_ERZ501414 | MGnify/ENA primary metagenome ERZ501414 (study PRJEB25962, sample SAMEA2042520) | human gut metagenome | biome: human gut; feature: human-associated habitat; material: faeces... | reverse complement strand
GATAGGGGTCTCCAAAACCTTTGGTGGGAGTTCGATTCTCTCATCCCCTGCTCTTTAAAAACACCTGTTTAGGTGTTTTTTTATTTATAGTAATTTAAATTAAATTTTTATAAAGGAGAATTATATGAAAAAAACAAATAACAGCGTGCTTTCGCAATATCGGGGTGCGTTAATGGGAATATCCATCATATTGATTATAGTTTTTCATTTTACGGATGACTGTCATTATTATTCCTATCATTTTAGTGGCTGGATTTCCTTCTTTTGGAGATATATTTCATCATCGAGTGTTGATGCATTTTTATTCTTTTCTGGTCTGGGGTTATATTATTCCATGAAAAAAAGATCAGATGTTAGAAGCTTTTACATAAGAAGATTAAAAAGAATCCTGATTCCTTATTGCATCGTAGCCGTACCCTCTTATATTTTATTAGATGTCTGTGTGGATAAAACAGGATGGGGAGAAGCCATAAAAGACTTCACATTTATCACATTTTTCAGTGATGGAGACAGGCTTTACTGGTATATTGGACTTATGCTGTTATGCTATCTGATTTATCCCTATATCTTTCAGATTGTGGATAGCGCACGGGACGCAATAGATGGAGAGATCCGGCTGATTTCCATGGTAAGTGCTGTTACCGTATTGGCACTTGTAATTGCATTATATGAGAAAGAGGTGTTTGGAAATGTAAATATTGCTTTGCTTCGTCTGCCTGTTTTTATAGCGGGCTGTTTTTATGGCAGATCCAGCTATGAAAAAAGGGAAAGTTATTGGAAATGGTTGATTCTTTTTGCGTTATCCGGCTATTTGCTCACCATGCTTCCAAGTGGATCTCCTATTTTTGCAAGGTATGTGACCGGAATTTTTAATATCTCATGTTGTGCGGGAATTGCCTGGATCTTTTCCCAGTTATCTATGCGCCCGGTTATAAGAATACTGGAATGGTTTGGTGCTCATTCGCTGGAATTGTATCTGGTACATGTTACCATACGAAAATTTATGAAGGGAGCAGCATTTCATACATGCCGTCTGCGTTACGAACTGGTGCTGGTATGCAGTTCCATTGTGATTGCATGGATACTTCAGATCCTTGTCCGGTATATAACAGATCATTTGCTTAAGGAAAAGAGGTAAGACATATGACCCTACAGCAGTTACATCAGGTAATTACGATTGCAGAAAGCCGTTCCATGAACGAAGCATCCCGAAAATTGTTTGTCTCACAGCCCAATCTGTCTGCGGTTGTGCGCGAACTGGAAGAAGAAGCAGGAATCACCATTTTTATCCGGTCCAACAGGGGAATCGTGCTTACACCAGAGGGAGAGGAATTTATCGGATATGCCAAGCAGGTCGTGGAGCAGTATCATTTACTGGAATCCCGTTATATTTCGTCTGCATCCAAAAAGAAATTTTCCGTGTCGATGCAGCATTATACCTTTGCGGTCAAGGCATTTGTGGAAGTCGTAAAGGCTGTCGGAATGGAAGAATATGAATTTGCCGTGCATGAGACACAGACGAATCAGGTAATCGAAAATGTGCGCAACATGAAAAGTGAGCTGGGGATTCTTTTCCTGAGCAAATTTAATGAAGCAGTACTCCAGAAACTTTTCAGGGAAAATGATGTGATTTTTGAAGAACTGTTTACCTGTGACACCTATGTATATCTGTGGAAAGGACATCCGTTGGCACAAAGGGATGTAATTTCCATGAAAGAACTGCAGGAATATCCATGTCTTGTGTTCGAACAGGGGAAAAATAATTCCTTTTATTTTGCCGAAGAGATGAAAAGTACCTATGAATATAAGAAGATGATCCATGCGGATGACCGGGCGACCATGCTGAATCTGATGGTTGGTCTGAATGGTTATACACTCTGTTCCGGGATTATCTGTGAAGAATTAAACGGAAATGATTACGCGGCAGTGCCGCTGGCAGAGAGCGAAAAGATGCGGATCGGCTATATCCGGCACAAGGGGATAAAGGTCAGTCCGATCGGAGAATTATATGTGGATATTCTGAAAAAAAGTGGGAAACCACTTTGATAAAAATAGTTTTCATCAAAAAATGCTTGTTTTGGTCATTGGAAAGGCAATTTTTTGGAGAAATTGCATAAGATAGCAGGTATAAATATAAATACACGAAAAAAAACGGTAAGAATCTGATGGAAACGGTTGCGCGATTACCGTCATTATGCAGGAAAAACCGGAGAAATGCGAAGTTTGCACAACTTTGACAGATGAGAAAAAAAGTGGCATAATCTTTTCTAAACTTGGGGATGATAATAAAAGTATGTTGTTTAAAGGTAGAAAGAGGTGTTGGATTATGTATGAAACTGTTAAAGTAATTCGGTTATCAGATATGGATGAAGTTAAGGATTTTGTACGTGCAGCAGGTGGTTGTGATTTTGATATTGATGTAAAATGCGACAGAACATTCATTGATGCAAAGTCATTGCTTGGTATGATTGGACTTGGTGTAAAAAAGAATCTTCAGGTTTGCTACGGTGGAAAGAATGAAAATTTCGAAAACGTAGTTGCTAAATTTGCAGTAGCATAATACAATTATTATATCGTGACTATGGAACTTTAAGTCCCGCTCCGTATTCCGGAGCGGGGCTTTTTATTGTAAAATAATGGAACAAATAAAAACCCGCTTCATACAACAGGAAAATACCCGCGGGAGAAAGGAAGTGTACATGCAGGAATTACATATATCTGTGAGAAATCTGGTAGAGTTTATTTTCCGGGCAGGAGATATCGATAATCGTGCCGGAAAGCTGGCGAGTGCAGAGGCCATGATGGAAGGCAGCCGTATCCACCGGAAAATTCAAAAAAGCATGGACACCTCCTACCAGGCGGAAGTACCGCTGAAAATTGAATGGAAAGCCAACGATTACGTACTGGTCGTGGAAGGACGTGCAGACGGAATCGCCTATGGAAAATTTCAGCCGGATCTGCCGGCTGCGACGGAGTCTGTGCTGCAACCGGAGATGGAGTTTGCGGCGGAAATCCCTCCGGAAGAAGAAATCAGCTTCATCGATGAGATCAAGGGTGTATATAGAAACGTTGCGGCAATGGAACAGCCGGTCTACGTGCATAAAGCCCAGGCAATGTGCTATGCGTATATCTATGCGAAACAGAACCGTCTGGAGCGGATCGGCGTGCAGATGACCTACTGCAATCTGGATACGGAAGAAATTCGGTATTTCCGGGAAATTTTCGATTATGAGACACTGACCGTGTGGTTTGGCCATCTGATCGAAGATTATCGGAAATGGGCGGACTGGCAGATTGCATGGAAAAAACAGCGGCAGGAGAGCATTCATGGACTGGAGTTCCCATTTCCGTACCGGGAAGGGCAAAAGAAGCTGGTTGCAGATGTTTATCGTACAATTTTGCGGGGAAAGAATCTGTTTATCGAAGCACCGACCGGTGTGGGCAAAACAATTTCCACAATCTTTCCGGCGGTAAAAGCAGTGGGAGAAGGGCTGGCAGACCGGATCTTTTATCTCACGGCAAAGACCATCACAGCAACTGTGGCAAAAGAAACGTTCGCACTGCTGGAAGAACAGGGCTATCGTGCCAAAGTGATCCAGATTACAGCAAAAGAAAAACTCTGCCTGTGTGAAGCGATGGACTGCAACCCGGTAAACTGTCCATATGCAAAGGGACATTTTGACCGGGTGAACGATGCGGTGTTTGATCTCTTGCAGAAATCCAACCTGTTTACCAGAGAGGAAGTTTTAGCGCAGGCGAAAGAATATCAGGTGTGCCCGTTTGAGATGAGTCTGGATGTGGCAACCTGGGCGGACAATATTGTCTGTGATTACAATTACGTATTCGATCCGAATGTATATCTGAAACGCTTTTTTCAGGAGGGGATAAAGGGAGACTATCTGTTCCTGGTGGATGAGGCACATAACCTCGTGGATCGCAGCAGGGAGATGTACAGTGCCGATCTGTACAAAGAAGACGTGCTTGCAGTGAAGCGGATCATGAAAGCGCACAGCCGTACGATCTGCCGTATCCTGGACAAATGCAACAAAGCCATGCTGGAAATGAAACGTGAGTGTGAGCACTACCAGATTCTGGACAGTGTGGGAACGTTGACCTTCCACCTTATGCGGCTGGCCTCCCAGATGGATGAATTTTTGGAAAAACCGCGGGAATTTCCGGAGAAGAAAACGGTGCTGGATTTTTACTTTGCGCTGCGCAATTTCCTGAATATTTATGATCTGGTGGATGACCATTACGTGATCTACAGCCAGATGACGGAGGAAGGCCAGTTCCGGATCCGGCTCTTTTGCGTAGATCCGTCGGTCAATCTGCAGAAATGCATCGATAAAAGCAATTCCACGATCTTTTTCTCCGCAACGCTCCTGCCGATCGGATACTACAAGCGGCTACTTTCCACGGACGAGGATAACTATGCCATTTATGCGCAGAGTACGTTTGCCCAGACACAGAGACTTCTCGCATTTGGCCGGGATGTGAGCACAAAATATACGCGGAGGAACAGAAAAGAATACGAAAAAATCGCGGACTATATCGGTGCAGTCACAGAAGCACAGCAGGGAAATTACATGGTGTTTTTCCCGTCTTACCGGCTGATGCAGGATGTATATGAGGTCTTTGCCGGGAAGGCGGCCGATTCGTGCGAGATTCTGATGCAGCATAGTAATATGAAAGAACACGAAAGAGAAGCGTTTTTGGAAGAATTTGAAAAAGAGCGCCAGGGGACACTCGTTGCGTTCTGTGTGATGGGTGGAATTTTCGGGGAAGGCATTGATCTGAAAAACGACCGGCTGATCGGTGCCATCATCGTGGGAACCGGACTTCCGCAGGTCAGCGATGAACGTGAAATTTTAAAGAATTATTATGATGAGAGGGGATTGTCCGGATTTGACTATGCGTTCCGCTATCCGGGAATGAACAAAGTCCTGCAGGCAGCAGGGCGCGTGATCCGGACCAGCGAGGACCGCGGCGTGATCCTTCTGCTGGATGAACGTTTCCTGCAGCGCGAATACGGAGCGCTTTTTCCGAGAGAATGGGAAAAGAGAAGCGTCTGTGGTCTGCCGCAGCTGCGGGAAGAAGTGAGCCGGTTCTGGTCAGACGTCCGGGAGGAGCTTTAAAAACTCTTCGGTGGAGGCAGAAACCGGAAGGGTAGGGTTTAATGAAGCCACCAGCTGCCGCTGCGGGATCGTTTCCTGCGTGCGGACGAGAAAGAGATCCTCCGGCTTGTGTTTCAGACAAAAATCCGGGATAAAAGCAATTCCAAGACCGATGCGGGCCATGTCAATAAGCAGATCGTTGCTGCTGAGCTCTACCTGAGGCAGCAGTTCCAGCTGATGCTGCAGGAAAATGTGGTGCAGAAACTCACTCGTTGTGCTCTTGCGGTCTAACATCATGAGCGGATAGGTGCCAAGCTCCGAGAAAGGAACGATGCGGTCCGCCAGATCAAAATATGCCGGATTGGCGACGAACACATCCGAGAAAGAGCCAACCGTTTTCTGAATATAGGAAGGATTCAGATGCGGGTTTGGAAAATTTGTGATAATCAGATCTACCCGGCGCTGCTCTAACAGGTCTACACAGCCCATCGAGCTGGCATTGGTGATTTTAATCGGAACATCCGGGAATTTCCGATGGAATTTCTGCAGATACGGCAGAAGAAAATAGCGGCAGATCGTGTCGCTGGCACCGATATGCAGCTGTCCTAAACCAAGAGAGCCGGATTCTAAAAGCTGGCTTTCGCCGCGTGAGATCAGATTCATGGCAGGTTCCACATGTTTCAGAAGCAGAGCACCGGCAGGAGTCAGCTGCACTTTTTTTGTGCTGCGGATAAAAAGCGGCTGTCCCAGCTTGCGCTCTAATGTTTTGATAGACTGGCTTACCGCTGACTGGGAGATAAACAGCTTCTTACTTGCATCCGAAAATGAGAGAGAGCTTGCAACATAATAGAAAACCTTGTATAATTCATAATTGATATCCATCGATCATATCCTCAGTAGTATAGTATAGTATAGTATAGTATAGGATATATTATATACCTTTCACAAAGGAGAGAAAAGGAGATTATCATGAAAAAGGGAATTTTGAAAACCTTATGCGGATTGATGGCGGCACTCATGCTGCTTGTGTTCGCAGGAACACCTGTTACAACCCAGGCAGCAAAACTGCCATATTACATTAAAATCAATCGTCAGCAGAACTGTGTGACCGTATATGCACTTGATTCCAAAGGCAAATATACCAAACCGGTCAAAGCATTTGCCTGCTCTGTCGGTGTCAACAATGCCACCCCGACAGGAACATTTTCGATTCCGGCAAAATACCGCTGGCATACACTGATGGGCGGTGTGTACGGACAGTATTGCAGCCGTATTCACGGTGGTGTGCTGTTCCACTCTGTGTTTTACAGTTCACAGGACCCGAGCAGGCTGGCATACAATTCTTATAACCGTCTGGGACAGACGGCATCCCACGGATGTGTCCGTCTGAATGTGGAAGATGCCAAGTGGATCTATGACAACTGCCCGGTAGGAACCAAAGTAACCATCTATGACAGCAAAGATCCGGGACCATTGGGCAAGCCTACCCCGATCCGTATTGATGTAAACAGTCCGTACCGCGGATGGGATCCGACCGATCCGGATCCGAGAAATCCATGGCTGAAACTCCGTCCGACGATTAAGGGAATCGCGAATAAAACCATCGAGAGAACCAATCGTAAAGTAGACCTCAAAAAGGGAGTGAAAGCTTCTGATTACAGAGGAAAGACCCTTAAATTTACCGTTTCCGGAAAAGTCAATGCGGCAAAGACCGGAAAATATAAGATTACATACACCGCAAAAGATGCCAAAGGAAACAAGACCCAAAAGAGCATCGTAATTACCGTAAAAGATACGAAAGCACCATCCATCAGCCTGAAGCGAAAGACACTGACCTATAATAAAGCCGTTTCCAAAGAAAAACTGGTTTCTGCAATTAAGGCAGATGTAGTGGCAAAAGATCTGGGCAAAAAACTTGCGTCAAAATATGTTTTCGTGGATGCCAGAGAAGCACATAAGGCAGTTACCGCTATGGAAAGAGGAACCTATGGAACTTATAGCGTGACCGTATATGCCAAAGATACGGCAGGAAATAAATCAAGAAAGCTGAAAGTAAAGATTAATTTTGTAAATCCAAACCCGGGTACCGATCAGCCGGATCAGCCGGAACCGGACACTCCGGGCGTTGTAACGGACAGTGCAATTACCGTACAGTAATTTCATAAGAACAGGTAATAGATATCGTAAGCGATATTAATTTTACTTAATTGTCAACCCATGATACAATAACATAAAGATCAATAGAATGCCCCCAAATACAGGGGGCATTCCGTTTCGCAAAAGAAGGAGGTAAATCCAATGGGCAATGTACGTCGTGTGTACGTAGAAAAGAAACCGGATTTTGCCGTAAAGGCAAAAGAATTAAAACATGAGGTAAAGCATTATCTCGGAATCGCTGCAGATCAGGTGCGAGTTCTGATCCGTTATGATGTGGAAAATGTATCGGATGCCACTTACCAGAAGGCATTGCAGACGGTATTTTCCGAGCCGCCAGTGGATGATATTTATGAGGAGAACTTTGACGCAGAAGGCGGAAACGTATTTTCCGTAGAATTCCTGCCGGGACAGTTCGACCAGAGAGCGGATTCCGCAGAGCAGTGCGTGAAGCTTTTAAATGAGGATGAGGAGCCGATCATCCGCAGCGCGACGACCTATGTGATCAAGGGTGACATCACAGAGGATGAGTTAGAGGCGATCAAAAAGTATTGTATCAATCCGGTAGATTCCCGTGAGACCGGTATGGACAAGCCGGATACCCTCGTACAGAATTTCGATGAGCCGGCAGACGTGGCAGTTTTCGACGGATTTATCGACATGGCAGAAGCACAGCTGAAGGAACTGTACAGCTCTTTAAATCTTGCCATGACCTTTAAGGATTTCTTACATATCCAGAATTACTTCAAAAATACCGAGAAGCGGAATCCGTCCGTGACAGAGATCCGCGTGCTTGATACTTACTGGAGTGACCATTGCCGTCATACCACCTTTTCGACAGAACTTAAAAATGTGAAGTTTGATGAAGGATTTTACCAGGCACCAATCAAAAAGACTTACGAAGAATATCTGGATACCCACAAGAAACTGTATGCGGGACGCGATGACAAGTTTGTCTGCCTGATGGATCTGGCACTGCTTGCCATGAAACGTCTGAAAAAAGAAGGAAAACTTGCAGATCAGGAAGAATCTGACGAGATCAATGCATGTTCCATCGTGGTACCGGTGGAAGTAGATGGAAAGACAGAGGAGTGGCTTGTAAACTTTAAGAATGAGACACATAACCATCCGACCGAGATTGAGCCGTTCGGTGGTGCTGCTACCTGTTTAGGCGGAGCCATCCGTGATCCGCTTTCCGGAAGAACTTATGTGTATCAGGCAATGCGTGTGACCGGAGCCGCAGATCCAACCGTATCCGTAAAAGATACGATTGAGGGTAAGCTGCCACAGAAGAAGATCGTGCGCGAGGCAGCCAGAGGTTACAGCTCTTATGGAAACCAGATCGGACTGGCAACCGGATATGTCAAAGAAGTTTACCATCCGGATTATGTAGCAAAACGTATGGAGATCGGTGCTGTCATGGGTGCCGCACCGAGACGTGCCGTGCAGAGACTGACCTCTGATCCGGGAGATAAGATTATCCTTCTGGGCGGACGTACCGGACGTGACGGTATCGGTGGAGCAACCGGTTCTTCCAAGGCGCACAATACAGAGTCTACATCGGTATGCGGTGCCGAGGTACAGAAAGGTAATGCACCGACTGAGCGTAAACTGCAGCGCCTGTTCCGCAGAGAAGAAGTCAGCCATATCATCAAAAAATGTAACGATTTCGGTGCCGGCGGTGTATCGGTAGCCATCGGTGAGCTTGCAGACGGACTGCGCGTGAATCTGGATAAAGTACCGAAGAAATATGCTGGTCTGGATGGAACGGAGATTGCAATCTCCGAGTCCCAGGAGCGTATGGCAGTGGTTGTCGCTCCGCAGGATGTCGAGCAGTTCCTTGCTTATGCAAAAGAAGAAAACCTTGAAGCAACCGAGGTGGCAGTTGTTACCGAGGAGCCGAGACTGATCTTAGAGTGGAGAGGAAAAGACATTGTCAATATTTCCCGTGCATTCCTCGATACCAACGGTGCGCATCAGGAAGCAGATGTCGAAGTCGAGATGCCAAAAGAGGAAGACAACTTCTTTAAAAAGATCGAACTTCCGAAAGTTGCAGATGCATTACAGAAAAACGACAACAAATCAGCATGGCTTGCCATGCTTGCGGATCTTAATGTATGTTCCCAGAAGGGACTTGTCGAGATGTTTGACGGTTCCATCGGTGCGGGAAGTGTCTACATGCCATACGGCGGCCGCTATCAGCTGACCGAGACACAGAGCATGGTTGCCAAACTTCCGGTTTTGAAAGGAAAATGCGATACCGTAACCATGATGTCCTACGGATTTGATCCGTACTTATCCTCCTGGAGTCCATACCACGGATCGGTATATGCCGTACTGGAATCCCTTTCCCGTATCGTGACCGCCGGTGGTGACTACAAGAAAGTACGCTTCACCTTCCAGGAGTATTTCCGCAGAATGAGTGAAGATCCAAAGAGATGGAGTCAGCCGTTTGCAGCACTGCTCGGTGCATTTGATGCACAGATCGGTTTTGGTCTGCCGTCCATCGGTGGAAAAGATTCCATGTCCGGAACCTTTAACGATATTGACGTGCCTCCGACACTGGTTTCTTTTGCAGTCGATGTGGCAAGAGAAAAAGACGTGATCACACCGGAACTGAAAGAAGCAGGAGATAAGCTGGTACTCTTTACGATCGAAAAGAACGCGTATGATCTGCCGGTATATGAGCAGGTGATGAAACTGTATGACAAGATTCATGAGCTGATCGGCAAGGGAGCAATCCGCAGTGCCTATGCACTGGACGGAAAAGGTCTGGCAGCAGCAGTCAGCAAGATGGCATTTGGTAACAAATTAGGTGTTACCATTGCAGAGGATGTCACAGCAGAAACATTATTTGCACCGGGATTTGGTAATATCGTTGCAGAAGTAAAAGAGGAGTTTCTTCCTATTATAAAAGAAGCATCCGCAATCGTTATCGGAGAAGTGAACGACGCACAGAAATTCGTATACAAAGACATGGCTCTTTCCATGGATGAGGCACTTGATGCATGGCAGGGAACACTCGAGCGTGTATTCCCAACCCGCGCAACCGAGGATAAAGAAAAAGTACAGAGTGACGTATACGATACAAAGAACATCTATGTATGCAGAAACAAAGTCGCAAAGCCGACCGTATTCATTCCGGTATTCCCTGGAACAAACTGTGAGTACGACAGTGCGAAAGCGTTTGAGCGTGCAGGTGCCAATACAATTGTAAAAGTATTCAAGAATCTGAGTGCAGCAGACATCCGTGATTCTGTCGATGAATTTGTCAAGGCAATCGATCAGTCACAGATCATCATGTTCCCGGGCGGCTTTTCCGCAGGAGATGAACCGGAAGGATCTGCAAAGTTCTTTGCAACGGCATTCCGGAATGCAAAGATGACCGAGGCAGTAAGCAGACTGCTGTCAGAACGTGACGGACTGGCACTTGGTATCTGCAACGGATTCCAGGCGCTGATCAAACTGGGACTTGTTCCTTACGGACAGATCCAGGCGCAGAGTGCGGATTCCCCGACACTGACCTACAACACCATCAACCGCCACATCAGCAAGATGGTATATACCAAGGTCGTAACAAACAAATCCCCATGGCTGCAGCAGGCAAAGCTTGGTGCAACATACTGCAACCCGGCATCCCATGGAGAGGGACGTTTCGTAGCTCCGAAGGAATGGCTGGACAAGCTTTTTGCAAACGGACAGGTTGCCACCCAGTATGTCAATGAAGCCGGCGAGCCAACCATGGATGAAGAGTGGAATGTCAATGGTTCGTACATGGCGATCGAGGGTATCACCAGTCCGGATGGACGTGTACTCGGAAAGATGGCACACAGCGAGCGCCGCGGTGAGGCCGTTGCCATGAACATCTACGGAGAGCAGGATATGAAGATCTTCGAATCCGGAGTTGCTTACTTTAAATAGAATTGTTTATCTTCACGCGTAGTTTCACTCGAACTACGCGTGAAATAGTTTTAATAATAGAAAAAAGTGAAAAAACTCTTAAATGCTTAAGAAAATATTAAAGAATTTTTTCAATAAAATGTAATTTTGGTGTTGCAAAGATACAATACTTGGTGTATGATATGCACGTAGAGTAGTTAAAAGTGTACTATAAATAGTACGACAAGTGATGAACTACTATCGAGGCTATGGAAACTGGAACTTGTTCCAGACAGACCTTACAATTGCAGATACATATTAGAAATATAAGTCATCGGAACCTCAGCTTGCTGATCTTGATGCTGGACAATCAACGTTGATATCACACTCTACGCCGACGTCTGATGCACGAAAGTTTCTGGTCAATTTTGATTTATGTGTCTGTAGATGAAACTGACGATGGACTTAACAGTAAGACCGAGGAAGGTCAGTGGAGGCAATTAGCGAGAACATTGGATTGGAAAAATCGTCCGCAGCGGTTTGGAAGAGAAGATGAAGGAACTTAAACGTGCAGGGTTAAACGAGTAGAAGAGATGGAAGTTAGTCAAAAAGAAAGAGAGGAAAAAACATGAAATCAAGCAAAAAAGTGTTAGCTTTTGCTCTCGCTGCAGCTATGGTTGTAACAGCAGTTCCTGCTACAAACGCACAGGCAGCTTCTACAGCAAAGCTTAGCGCAAAAAAAGCCACAGTTTATTCTGAGGGCTACAAGACAGTTACAGTTAAAACTCCAAAGTCTTGGAAGTCTGTTAAAGTAACTGCAACAAGCAACAAGAAGTCTGTTGCAAAAGTTAAGAAGACAGCAGCAAAGAAGATCAAGGTTACAGGTGTTAAGCCAGGTACCGCTAAAGTTACGGTTAAGGTAACTTACAAGACTTCTACAAAGAAAAATGCTAAGGCAAAGACAAAGAAGCTTACTTACACCATGAAGGTTGCTAAGGCAAGCGTTGCTTTATCTGGAGATTCAGCAGTAGCAGTTGGAAACACAACTAAGTTAACAACAACTAAGAAGGCTTCTTCAAGAGCTAAGATCACTTACACATCTAGTGATGATACAATCGCAACAGTTTCTGAAGACGGAACTGTAAAGGGTGTTAAGGCTGGTAAGGCTACAATCACAGCTAAGCTTACAATTGGTAAAGATACAGCTACAGCTACTCAGGAAGTAGAAGTAAAGAACTATGTTCTTTCTACAGTAGCACAGAACAAGTTAACAGAGCTTACAGCTACTGTTACTGGCGATACAAAGAACCTTAAGGCAACTGATTTCGCAATCAAGAGTGAAGCAACAAAGGTTGTTTACCCAGTATCCAAGGTATCTGTTGATTCTAAGGATGCTTCTAAGGTTACATTAACTCTGTTCAGTGAGTTAAAGGATGCAGCTACATATGATGTGACTCTTGATGGAATCACAAAGACATTCGTAGCTTCTGACGGAAAGGTTGCTTCTATCGCACTTGATAAAGCTACAATCCCATATGCTACTGAGACAGAAGTTAAGTTAGTATCTAAGGATGCTAATGGTGTTGTTGTAAAAGAACTTAAGTATGGCGAAGCTGATGCTAACTATGATTTTACAATCAATACAAACGGAAACGGTTATACAAACGGTTCTAAGTTATACTTAAACAAAGTTGGCGATACAGCTACAGCTGAGATCACATACAAGACAGGTAAGTATGACCAGAATGGTAAGCCAGAAGGAAACATTGGACCAAACAAGGTTACAATTACTGCTTCTGCTCAGTCTGAGATCAACAACTTTGCTGTAAGAATTGATGATTCTGCAAAGAAGTTTGACAAGGCTAAAGATACAAATAAGATTGCTGTAAATGAGACAAAGGTTGCAATGTTCAAGATTCAGAATGCTGATAATCAGGAAATTTCAGACTACAGCAAGTATACATTTGAATCATCTGACAAGTCTGTATTAATGCTTGCAAGTAATAAAGTTGGAACTAACAATTCTATCGGAATTACAGCATTAAAGAATGGTACAGCTTATATTCTTGTTAAAAAGGATGATAAAGTTGTAGGTTCTGTTGCAATTGATATTGTAGCTGAAAGAGCTGTTGCAACTCTCGAGTTAGATAAGTATGATGTAACACTTTCTAAAGATTTAACATCAGATTCCAAAACTGTAAATGTTACATTAAAAGATCAGTATGGTGATAAATGGTCAGGGGATTATAACCTCAACATTGAGTGCCTTTCTACTGATGCAAAAGATTCTAATAATAAAACTTTAGTTGCAAAAGATGTTAAGGGTGTTAACTATTACAATACAGTAGCTAAGACAGACAAGAAAGTAACATTTGTTAACAGTGCTGAAAAAGGAAATTATGTATATAAGATTTCTTACAAGAAGGATAATAAGGAAATCGCTGCAAAGACTGTAAGCGTAGCTGTAAAGCATACAGATTCTACTAAGATTTCTGCATATCGTCTTGATGTTGATAATAGCAATGTTGATATGAAAGTCGACAACGATAACAAGGATACAAAGACAATTAACGTCAAAATGCTTGGAGTTGCTGACGGTGTAGATAAGACAGTTGTTTCAGATGCTAAGTATACCGTAAAGAAGGCTGATGGAACCGTAATCTTCGCAGGAAAATGTGGCGCTGAAACTACAACAAATACTGCTATTACTGTTAAAGCTGATGGTGTTTTAGAGGTTACTCCAGTTAAGGTTGCTACTACCAGTGGTTCTGCAATTGCTACAAAACAGCTTGATGCAGGAACATATACTGTTATTGCTGAAAAAGACGTTACAGAGAATGGAAGCACTAAGACAGTTACAATTTCTACACAGTTTACACTTTCTGATTCTCAGGCTAAGGCTGAAGTTGTAGTAAAGAATGAAAAAGTAGATGCCAATTCTGTTGGTAGCATGTTAGCAGATGCCATTGTTGTAACATTTGATGGTAAGACTTACACATCTGTTTCAGATATCACTGATAAAGATGGTGTATTAGAAATTGGCGAAGTAAAAGTTAAGAAGAATTCAACTGGAAGTAAAGAGCTTACAGGCGCTAATATTTCTGTTGCTTCTGGAGACTACTTCAACGTTACTAAGTTAACAGTAAAAGTTCAGGTTGCTGATGGTGTATATACATTCGTTTCAGTATCTGTACCAGGTGCTATTACTGCTAAATAGTTTAGACTGAATTAAATTTATTCATCTAACCTTAGAACCCCAGACGATTTTCGTCTGGGGTTTTTCTATAAAATGCCAATTATAATTTTACTCGTTCACCAGAAATCTCAATATTCGTATTTCTTAAATCCGCCTTTCCACCAGAAATAGAATTTTTCTTAATGGTAATTGAATATTCTTTTACAGAGTGTTTTGGAACATTTACTTTAAAAGAATTATTGGAATAAGAAGCTATTCCTTTATTTTTTTGATTGATTACAGAAACATGAAATTTCGGAATAGCGGTGATTTTTTTATTCGTACCGTTGGCAATTCTAAATTTTATAACCATATTTCCATTTGCTTGATAAGCTGCATGATATGCACGAATTGTATATTCATTGATTCCGGAATCCTCTATGGTAATTTTCTTACCTGAATACTCATTTGCTTTGATTGTGACTTTACATTTTAAGGATTTTCCGTCACTTAAGTGTGCAGTAACCGTTGTTGTTCCAATTTTTTTACCAGTAATTTTTCCTTTCCTATTTACAGAAGCAACTGAAGAATTGCTTGAAGTCCAGGAGGTAGCAACTCCATTGTTTACTTTAAGTGTTTTAACAAATCCTTTAGTGATGGATAATTTATTGCTGCTTAAACTGACATTATTCGAAAGTTGTACAATTTTGGCATCAAATTTAGTTTCCTGATCAAATACATACTCAACAGAGTAACTTCCTTTTTTTAATTGATTAACGACGTACTTGTATGTATACCATCCACGTCCATCTAATATCCATGAGTCGTCATAATTTGTTAATACCATGGGATTGCCAACTACTTTTCCAGAACTGTTTTTAATGGTGAAAGTGACACCAATAGGAGCTGGAACAAAAACATTAATTTCAAGATCAGCAGTTACATTCAATTTGATAGAATATTTATTACTTGCCAATATATCTGCATTTTTTGATTGCTCATAAACCAATGTCTTATTTGCAGCATAAGTTTCCATTGGTTGATAGAATGAGAAGGTCAATATTAAAATCAACAATGCTGTAAATATAATATGTGTTGTTTTTGACCCCTTTTTTATATACATAATCGTTTTCCCTCCTAAACAAACAAGGCCGGAACAAATGTTCCGACCTTGTATTTTTTCATTTAAAACGAATCGACCGAATCGACTTATTTTAAAGTAAATGCTGTGTTAATAGGGCACTCTACTACAATTGAAGCACCAGCATCATTTACAACAACAACCTTAACAGATGTGATATAAAGAGCCTTTCCATTCTCTTTAGCATCAGCACTTACGATACTGAAATTCTGTTTTATTCCGTCATAAGTATAACTAAACTTATCAGAATTATTTAACTCTCTAAGTAAACCAACAGCATCAGCTGCAGCATCTCTAGTAGCTCTCTGAGAACTTGCAGCCTTAGTATCAATTTTCGCGATAGCTTTTGTCTGAGTATTGTCTAATACAAATGTAGTATTAAATTTCTTATCAACACCACCAATTGTTGCAGTAGCGGATACAGAATATGTTCCTGCTTTAATATCTGTTGCAAGTTCGTATGCATTTACAGTAGAATTTAAACTGTAAAGAGACATACTACCATTCTGACCAACAACCTTTCCATCTGGATTCTTAATTGTAATAGCTGCATTAGAAACAACGCTTACCTTCGCACCCTTTTGGTACTCACTTACAGATGTTGAAATGGCTTTGTTAGCAAAATCAGCTGCAACAGCGTCAGATGCAATCGCAAGATCTGCTTTCTGATCTGATACAGAAAGTCTGTAAGATGCAGTAGAAGGAGTATCTGTTACATTTACAACATTTACTGTCAATACACGAGATACAGTTGCATTAGTATCACATTTTCCATCAGTAGTATGTGCAGTAAGTTTTACCTGATAAGATCCTTCTGCTAAGCCCGAAGCATTAACCGTAATCATACTTCCTGTTGTTGTATAAGTTACAGGGAAATTCGTAGTACCTTTCTTATGGTTTGTCTCAGCTGAAGGAGCACTTAATACTTCATTGTCAACTGTACTGATAGAAATCTGGCTCTCGTACTGATCATATGCTTTAATTGTTTCACTATCAGATGTAAGCAATTGTCTTGAACTACCAGTTGCATTGTTATTAACAGTCATTGCATCAAACTTAAGGTTTGTAAGCTTTCTGGTTTCCTGAACAATTACAGGTAAAGACTTAACAACTTTTCCATCTGAATTAAGAACATTGATATAAGCAGTTCCGGCCTTAACACCAGTTACAGCAACTCCAGTAGATCCTTTTGCATCACCAGCAGATGTAAGAGGTGTCTTGTCAAGAAGTAAAACACTCTTATCGCTGGACTCAACACTGTACTGTGATGTCACATCAGCATCACTGGAATTTTTGATATAGAAAAATGCATATGCAGTATCTTTTACAGCAAGTTTATTATCAGTCTTAACATCAATATTCCAGTTTACCTGTGTATTCTTTGCATTGATTGTGTAGTTGAAGTTTGAAAGTGTTGCATCATCTTCAACAGCTGTAATTGTAAACTTCTTTGTGATCTTGCCAGTCTCAGCACCAGTTGTCTGATCATACTTGTTTGTATGATATGTAACCTCTGCTGTAGCAGTATCGCCAACATTTAATAATACAAGTTTGTTTCCATCTGTGTAACCCTTATTCTCTGTAAAGTTAAAATCTACAGATCCATCATTGCTTGCATCAGAAAGAGTAAACTCTTTTACAACTACCTGATTCTTGTCAAGGAACTGAGCCTTTACTTCTGTTCCAGCTGTGCCCTTAACGATTGTTGTTGTGCTTACACCAACATCTGCAACAGTACCATCTGTAGCAGTAAATGTGACCTCTGTTCCATCATACTTTACAGAGTATTCTTTTGCATCATTCATCTCAGAGTAAGTATCAATTTTAACTGTCTTCTTGTCAGCAGCAACGCTGATTGCCTTTACAGGATATACAACATTGTTAGCTGTATTTGTAATAGTGATATCCTTCTTATCAAGTTTAGAAGTATCACCAGCGAATGTTGCTACAATCTGTGAAGCCTTCTTCTGAGCAGCGGACTTTAAAATAACATTCTTTACTTCTACATCCTTAGTAGTTTCAGCTGAATCCTTACCAACGGTAATCTTAGCTGTGATTGTTGCCTTACCAGCCTTAACACCAGTTACTGTACCGTCAGCTGCTACTGTTGCAATAGAATCATCGCTTGATGTGTAAGTAATCTTAGCTCTTGAAGAATTTTTCTTAGTATTTGTTAACTTAGTTGTGCTTCCAATAGCTACTACTGAATCTCCAGATAAAGCAACGCCTACCTTAGCAACTTTCAGTGTGTAAGTAAGTTTCTTTGTCTTTGCCTTAGCATTCTTCTTTGTAGAAGTCTTGTAAGTTACCTTAACCGGAAATATAGATGGTATTTTCCGTGGAAGGGTTTGAAATACTGGGTTTGTAAATAGCAGTTGATGCAAAATTATTGCTACAAGTAACACGTAATCAACATATAAGAGACTGGCAAGTGACAAAAATGAGGAACCACTTATAACGTAGAATATCAAATTTCGGCAACAGTACAAAACGGAATATGTAATACAAAAAGTGCCAGCATTCAGCAATAAATCGAATACTGACACTTTTGAGTGATCGCAAGTAAAGTTTTCCGTTCCTCGGAATATTCTTTTTTAGTTCTTCCGCAAGACCTTTTTCTTTATAACTCTTTGTTTTATATAGAATATGGGTTATTACAGATTATAGAAGCTTTCTTAACGTGATAGCAGAATCCACAGATTCTTTTTCCATTCCATCTGCAACTAACTGTTCCGGAGTTTTTCCTTCTTTCAGCTTTTGGACGATCTCAAGCAAGGTTTTCCGTTCTTCAGAACGACCTTCTTCTCGACCTTCCTCCCGGC
>ENA-OPAA01000895-OPAA01000895.1-human-gut-metagenome-genome-assembly--contig:-NODE-895-length-18767-cov-9.715797_pt1 | contig 18767 bp, 17 predicted proteins | sample MGYA00241049_ERZ501414 | MGnify/ENA primary metagenome ERZ501414 (study PRJEB25962, sample SAMEA2042520) | human gut metagenome | biome: human gut; feature: human-associated habitat; material: faeces... | reverse complement strand
GACCCGCCGAAACCGGCCCACGCAAAGCTGACGATGCCGAAGACGCTGGAATCCGGGTCGCGGGCCAGCACCACGCCCACCACGCTGACGCAGATGATGGTCAGGCGGGCTGCGAAGAGGCTCTGCTTCTCGCTCAGCTTGAGGTGGCCGAACTCCTGCAAAATGTTCTGGGACACGCTGGACGCAGCGGCCAGCATCTGGCTGTCTGCCGTGGACATCGTAGCCGCCAGGATGCCTGCAAGGATGAGTCCGGCGAGGACTGCCGCCAGCACACCGTGCTGGCTGATGAGGCTGGCGATGTGGACGATGAGGGTCTCACTGGACGAGCCGCTGAGGAATTCCAGCGCACCGACCCTGGTCATGCCGAGGCCCACCATGCCGATGACGATGGACGCCGCCATGGCGATGACCACCCAGACGGTGGCAATGCGGCGGCTGAGCACCAGCTTCTTTTCATCCTCAATGGCCATGAAGCGGAGCAGGATGTGGGGCATTCCGAAGTAGCCCAGGCCCCACGCCATGGTGGAGACGATGTCCAGCAGGCTGTACGAGGTGGCCGTACCCTCGGCGGCGTTGTGGCTGGCCATCATGGTCAGGTAGCCGGGCAGGCTCTGGGCGTTGGCCACAACGGCATCCCAGCCGCCTGCCGCGCCAATGCCGTACACCAGCACAGCCACAAGGGCCAGGCTCATCACGATGGACTGGATGAGGTCGGTAGTGGTAACGGCGCGGAAGCCGCCCGTGATGGTATAGCCCACGATGACGCAGGCCGAGACCACCATAGCCGCCATGTAATCCACGCCGAAGAGGCTGTGGAACAGCTTGCCGCAGGCGGCAAAGCCCGAAGCCGTGTAGGGCACAAAGAACACGATGATGATCACCGCGCCCAGTGCGTTGAGCAGATTGCGCTGGTCGTGGAAGCGCAGGGACAGGAACTGGGGCACGGTGATGGCTTCCAGATTGGCCGAATACCGCCGCAGCCGCCGGGCCACGATGAGCCAGTTCAGCCAGGTGCCCAGCGCCAGGCCGATGGCGGTCCAGCCGGGCGAGGCGATGCCGGTGAGGTAGGCAAGGCCCGGCATTCCCATCAGCAGCCAGCTGGACATATCGCTGGCTTCGGCGCTCATGGCCGTGACCAGCGGGCCCATTTTGCGGCCGCCGAGGTAGAAATCAGTGCTGTCGTTGTTGGACTTGCTGTATGCAAACCCAACCAACAGCATTGCCACCAGATAGATGATGATGGTGGCGATGATGCAGATGTTGGTCATATACTTTTTCCCCCTTGTCTTTCCAAATGAAAGTACCCTTCGATTTTACCACAGTAAAGCATCAAAGTGCAAGCCTTTTGGCAAAACTTTGTCCTGATTCGCCAAAAGTCCACGAGTGACGGACAAAAAGTTTTCAAAGCGACAGGAAACATCCGGCCCCGGGATTTTTCTTGCAAAATCCCGGAAATCTGTTATACTACCAATCCAGGGGGTTAGTGTATATGAAAGAATCTAAAACCATACAGGCTGTACTTGGCTCCGGTGTGGTGTGGCAGGCCTTCCGGGCCGCTGCGCCCCAGACCGTGCCGGTGTTTGCAGGCTATCTCGTGCTGGGCATGGGCTATGGCATCTATGTGCAGAGCCTTGGCCTGCCCGTCTGGATGCCTATGCTCATGGGCACCGTGGTCTACGGCGGCTCGCTGGAATTTGTGCTGGCAAGCCTGCTGCTGGGGGCCTTTTCCCCGCTGTCGGCTTTTCTGATGGCGCTGATGATCCAGGCGCGGCACCTGTTCTACGGTCTGGCCATGCTGGAGCGGTACAAGGGCTACGGCCTGCGCAGCTTTTACATGATCTTTGCCATGAGCGACGAGACCTTTTCCATCACCTGTTCTGCAGAGCCGCCGCAGGGGATCGACCGGGGCTGGTTCATGTTCTTCATCACCCTGCTGGACCAGTTTTACTGGGTCGCCAGCGCCGGTCTGGGGGCCGTGGTGGGGTCGGTGCTCCCCTTCAGCACCAGGGGCGTGGATTTTGTGATGACCGCCATGTTCGTGGTCATCTTCCTCAATCAGTGGGAAAAGGAAAAGCAGCATTACAGCGGCATCATCGGGCTGGCCGTGCCGCTGGTCTGCCTGGTCCTCTTTGGTTCCGGCAGCTTCCTGCTGCCCTCCATGGCCTGCATTCTGGTGCTGCTGCTGGTTTTGCGCAAGCCCATTGAGCGGGCCGACGGCATCGTCCCCGGCCAAACGGAGAAGCAGAAGGAGGCAGCGCAATGACCACGTTCCAGATGGGCCTGACCATTGCGGTGTGCACGGCGGCGACCATGCTCACCCGCTTTCTGCCCTTTTTGATCTTTTCCTCCAAGGACCAGCAGCCGCCCGAGGTGGTACAGTATCTGGGCCGGGTGCTGCCCGCCGCCATCTTCGGAATGCTGATCCTCTACTGCCTGAAGAGCGTCACACCCTTTGCGGGCAGTCACGGCATCCCCGAGGCCATTGCCATTGCTGTGACCATCGCCCTGCACCGGTGGAAGCACCAGACACTGGTCTCCATCACCGGCGGTACGGTGTGTTATGTGCTGCTGGTGCAGCTGGTGTTCGCATAACAGAAACGGGAGGTGCCGGTAGGACATCTCCCGTTTGTTTCAATGATAGAATGTATCAAAATTGATCTGCCGGTAGAACCGCTGCTGGAGCTGGTCAAAGTTCTCGCAGTTCTGAGCCAGCAGCCACATGACCTTGGTGACAACGGCCTCAATGGTCATATCGTGGGCCTCCAGGAAGCGGAAGCGGTTCTTGACCCGCTTGCCCACCTCGTAAATGCCCACATCGCTGCCCTCATAAGTGACCTGCGTGGTCAGGATCAGGATCTTGTGGGTCTTGTCGTAATCGCCCAGCTCCTCGGCAAAGGCATCCATGAGCCGCTGGGGAATGCCACCCACGCCAAAACTTTCCACAATGACGCAGTCATATTGTTGAAAGATGGCCGGGATAAGCTCCGGCCCAAGGCCGGGGGTCAGCTTGAGCAGGAACACTTTGGGGTTCAGCGCCCGGCCAAACTCCACCGGGCCGGTGGGCCAGGGCGAAGCCACATACCGTACCAGCCGGTCGCCCTGCACCAGCGCCAGCGCCGGGAAGTTGACCGATGCAAAGGCATCATAGCTGATGGTCTTGTTCTTCTTGGCGCGGGTGCCCGCAATGACGTGCCCGCCAAACACCACCATCACACCCCGGCTGCCCGGATCAAGGGCGCAGATCACGCTGTCCCGCAGGTTCTTCTTGGCATCGGTGATCTCGTTGGAAATGGGCTGCTGGGCACCCGTGAGGATGATGGGCTTGTCCGCATTCTGGATAAGGTAGGACAGCGCCGCCGCCGAATAGGCCAGCGTATCGGTGCCGTGGCAGATGATGAAGCCATCGTAAAGCGCATAATTTTCCTGCACAGCCTTGGCCATCATCAGCCAGTGCTCCGGGCCAAGGTCGGTGCTGTCGATGCTGCACAGGTTGAGCGTTTCCGGGCAGCAGAGCTGCTGCAATTCCGGCAGATGGGCCAGCAGCTCCTCGCTGGTCAGAACAGGCTTGAGCCCTTGTGCGGTGCGCACGCTGGCAATGGTGCCGCCGGTGGTGATAAAAAGCAGGCGCTGCTTGGACATAGGTTTTTCCCCTCCATGGTGTCGATTCTTGCGATATTTTCAGTATAGCACAGTTCGTCGGAGATGAAAAGTGCGGGGAGTTGAGGTATAATAGTTATCATAAGATCAAGCTATCCTCTGTACAACCTACCATAAGGAGAAACTGCCATGTCTAACATTGTGATCATTGGTTCCGGCCCCGCAGGTGTCTCGGCGGCATTGTATGCCGCGCGCGCCGGGGTGCAGACCACCGTTCTGACCAAGGGCCCCGGCGCACTGGACCGGGCCGAGCTCATCCAGAACTACTACGGCTTTGCCGAACCCATCACCGGTGCCGAGCTGGAACGCCGGGGCATCGAGGGTGCCAAGGCCGTGGGGGTGGAGTTCGTCACCACCGAGGCCGTGGGCCTGACCTACACCGACAAGCTGACCGTGGAGACGCTGGCCGGGGATTTCCCTGCCGATGCTGTCATTCTGGCCACGGGGGCTTCCCGGGCAGCGCCCCGCATTCCGGGCCTTGCCGGGCTGGAGGGCCACGGCGTGAGCTACTGTGCCACCTGCGATGCCTTTTTCTACCGCGGCAGGGATGTGGCCGTGCTGGGCAGTGGAGAGTACGCCCTGCACGAGGTACAGGCCCTGCTGCCCGTGGCCCACAGCGTCACCCTGCTCACGGGCGGAGCCCCGCTGACGGCACAGTTCCCGCCGGAGGTGGCCGTGCGGACGGAAGCCGTGGAAGCCATCCTCGGCGAGGAGCGGGTCACCGGCGTGCAGCTGAAAGACGGCGGGAAACTGGAAGTCTCCGGCGTGTTCGTGGCGCTGGGCGTGGCAGGCAGCACCGCCCTGGCCCGCAAGCTGGGGGCCGAGGTGAACGGCAGCCGGATCGTGGTGGATGACCACATGCAGACCTCCCTGCCCGGCCTGTATGCCGCCGGAGACTGCACCGGCGGGCTGCTGCAGGTCGCCAAGGCCGTGTACGAGGGTGCAGTGGCGGGCACCGAAGCCGCCAAAGCCCTGCGGAAATGACCCAGACAGAAAAAGGACGCTGTGCCCTGCGGCACAGCGTCCTTTTATTGCTTTGCTCAGCTCTTGCAGCCGGATTCCTCTTCGATGCCGGTGAAATCGCTGGCCTCCGCGATCTTGGTGGTATCGAACTTGCCGTTCTCATCCTTGGGGGCAACGGCAGGGCCTGCCTCCACAGGATTCACGGTCGTTTCCTCTGCCGCAGGCTTTTCCTCGGCAGGCTCCTCTGCCCGGGCAGCTTCCACCACCGGGGCTACGGGCGCAGTCTCGGGCTCGGCAGGAGCCTTTTCAAAGGCAGGGGGCCATGCGTCACCGGGAGCGGTCTCCTTGGCCTCGCCCTCGGCGTAGGCTTCGGCAGTCTTTTCAGCCTCGGCGGGGTCCTTTTCAGCTTCCTCGGGGAACTCCACGTTTTCGACGTGGAGCGGGTCCTTGTCGTTCAGAACTTTGTCCAGCACGACGATGGCGGCACCGGTAACAGCCACAGCGGCAGCGGCACCCAGAACACGGAACAGAGTTTTCATGGTGAAGTCCTCCCTGTATAAGTTAGGATTAAGAGAATGTTACGACATCGTTCTGCGGCTTTTCGGCGGGCTCCACCGAAATGGCGGTCAACACCGGGCCCTTGCCGCGGTAGATGTTGTGGAACTTGTAATTGACCTTGGCGGTCACAGTGACCCAGGCGCGCTGCTCCAGTGCCTTGTAGCCATCATAGCTGCAGGGGAAGCCCACGAACTGGATATCCTGCACACAGCAGGTCATTGCAAAACGGCCGGGCACAAAGCTGTTTTTGCCCGCGCGGTTGGTCTGGCAGACCTGCGCCAGGAACCGGACGGTCTTGCCCACGTACTTCTGGGGCTCGTCCTGGCAGTCCATATACCAGATACCGAAATCGTCCGCGCCGATCTCAACGATCGGGGCGTTCAGATCGAAGGGCAGCGGGTCAGGGATGTCATCGTATGCCACGCTGCCGTCGGCGAACTCATAGGCGATATCGCACTTGCGGGAGGCCTGACGCACCAGCTTGTGCAGCTCCTGACGGGCGGCATCGTTGTTCACGGCCTCGGCGCGGTTGAACACGATCAGCTCACTGCGGGCGATCTTGTCCAGCAGCAGAGAGCGCATGGAGTTGTCGCGGGCGTAGGTCAGGGCCGTGGTGCCGTCGGCCGTGGCAATGCACTGGTAGACGATCCAGTTTTCGGGCAGGTTGTTGGCCAGATCCTGCAGCAGCCACATGCCGTTGTACTCAATGACCACACGGCCTGCGCCGGATTCTTTTTCGAGCCTGGCCAGATTCTGGGGGTTCAGCTCCGCCTTATCCTCAAGGACCTTCAGGGTCACGCCGGGGAAGGCGAACTTCTTCTCGTTATATTCTTCCTCGCCCTCTTCGCAGACCAGCAGCAGGGTCTTGTCGCCGGAGTCGAAATTGGGGTCTTCAAAGGTCTCCTGAATGAACTTGGTCTTGCCGCTTTCGAGGAAGCCCACAAACAGGTAAACCGGGATCTCGTTTGCCATAATCGGTTTTTCTCCTTACACAACTTGCAACTCAGCAGCCAAACAGTGCGGCAATGGCCTTTTCGTCCAGCTTGGAGCCGATGACGACCAGCTTGCCGCCCACGTCGGCACCGCGCTGACGCACTTCCCACTCGCCGGGAACGTAATCGAACTCCAGCCAGCCGTCGGCACCGCCGTCCACGATGCCCTTGGAGCGCAGGATCATGCCGTACTTGCCGCCGTCCAGCTCGGTCAGTGCATGCTCGATGTCTGCCTTGCTGAACTTCTTGGCCGTCTCGACACCCCAGCTGGTGAACACCTCATCGGCATCGTGATCGTGGTGATGGTGGTGGTGATGGCCGCAGCAGCAGTGGCCGTCCTCATCGTGGTGATGATGCTCATCATGGTCATGGTCATCCTCATGATCGTGGTGGCAGCAGTGCTCCTCGTGGTCATCATCCTCGTGGTCGTGGTGATGCTCGTGCTCGTCCTCATCATCGTCGTCATCATCGTCATCGTGATCATGGTGGTGATGGCCGCAGCTGCACACACCGTTCTCATCGTAATGATGGTGATGATGCTCGTGCTCTTCTTCCTCGTCCTCTTCGGCGTGCTTCTCATTGGCCTTGGCAGCCATGGCGATCAGCTCTGCCTTGAAATCGTCCTTGGAGGACATGGCCTTCAGGATCTGCTCACCGGTCAGGGAATCCCATGCGGTGGTCACGATGGTAGCGGTGGGATTCTTCTCCCGCAGCATGGCGACCGCAGCGGCGATCTTCTCCTCGCTGGCGGTCTGGGTGCGGCTCAGGATGATGCAGCTTGCGTGGCTGATCTGATCATCATAGAACTCACCGAAGTTCTTCATATACATCTTGACCTTGTTGACATCGGCCACGGTGACAAAGCTGTTCAGCTTCACATCCAGATGCTCAGCCACACCCTCCACAGCGCGGGTAACATCGCTCAGCTTGCCCACACCGGAGGGCTCGATGACGATGCGGTCGGGGTGGTACTGCTCCACCACCTGCTGCAGAGCGGCACGGAAATCGCCCACCAGAGAGCAGCAGATGCAGCCTGCGTTCAGCTCGTTGATCTGGATGCCGGACTCCTTCAGGAAGCCGCCGTCGATGCCGATCTCACCGAACTCGTTTTCGATCAGGACCACCTTCTGGCCCGCAAAGGATTCCTTGATGAGCTTCTTGATCAGGGTCGTCTTGCCGGCACCCAGGAAGCCGGAGAAAATATCGATATTCGTCATAATGCTGTATGCCTCTTTCTTTTTCCAAAAGCCCGCAAGGGCTGTTCAGCAATCAGAGCCGCAGAGTGCTGGCTCAAAAATCTTACACTCCTATTATAACAAGGCTGTCAATGGGAAACCGCCTTTTTTGATGAGAAAATTGTAACTTTTTTTGCAGTTTGGCTGCGTTTTCAGAAAACGCTGCCTCCCGGACACAAAAAAGCCCCCGGAACGGGGGCAGAACGCATAGAACCCATACAAAAACACAGCCCCGCTTTGGCGAAGGAGAAGCCAAAGCGGGGCTGTATTCAATGAAGGAGAAATGATGGGAATATCAGGTTACAGATTCAGCTCAAACTGTTCTGCCGTAACAGTTGCTTTGCCATCGGCAGCAAAGGTAATGCCGTCGGCAGACTGGGGGGTGTAGATCCATACGGTCATGGTCTGCTCACCATCGTTGGCGAAAACTTCGATGCTGTTCTTATCCAGCAGGATGCGGAGCTTGAGCGCACCGTTCTGGCTGCGCACCTTGCAGCTGCGGCGGTGAACGATGTCGGCACGGGAACCGGCATAGCTGCGATCCAGCGTCAGCTCGGAAGTGTAGGGATCGTAGGTCAGGCTGGTGTGATGATCTGCATCGGCGGCCAGCTTCAGGGTGAAGGAGCGGTATTCGCCGGGCTGCACCGTGACGGTCAAATCGGCCACACGGCCCTTGATGCCTTCCAAAGAAGTTTCGCTTTGCACCGTTACATTTTCGTGGAAGGTGCGCTTACCGTGGACGGCATCCAGCTCCCGCACGGGGGTCTGAAGAATGCGCCCATTCTTGATGTGCAGCTCCCGCGGGCAGATGGTCTGCCCGAACCACTTGCAGCCCTGGGGCTTATCCTCGGTGTCCGACCAGGTCTGCAGCCATGCGGTCATGATCCGGCGGCCATCCGGGGCAAGGGTGGTCTGGGTGGCGTAGAAGTCGATGCCGCCGTCCATCAGCTGCACGTTTTCCTTGGTGAAGGTGTGGGTGGCTTGGTCGTAGCTGCCGATGAAGGCAATCACGTTGTGACCGTTGTGGAACTCGCCCTTGGGCAGCATCTCCATGGGGCCGACCATCAAGACCTGCTTGCCGTCCAGCGGGAAGAAGTCCGGGCACTCCCACATTTTGCCGTACTGATTGTTGTTGCGTTCCAGCACCGTGACAAAGTGCCAGTCGAAGCCGTCCCTGCTCTGGAACAGTGCCGCTGCGCCGCTGCCGTCCTCGGCCAGGCAGACGGTGACGGCAGAGTAGGTGCCGTCGGTCTCACGCCAGATCTTGGGGTCCCGGAAGTCGAACCTGCTGAAGCCTTCCGGCAGGTCTTTCTGGGTCAGCACCGGGTTGCAGGCAGGCTTTTCGTAGTTGAGACCGTCACCGATGGCAATGCTCTGGGTCTGGATGTCCCGCATCTCCCCATTGGGCTGCTTTTCTGCCACCACACTGGTGTACATCAGCAGCTGCTTGCCGTCATCCATCTCGGTGGCAGAGCCAGAGAAGCAGCCGGGGCCATTGTCTGCCGGGGAATCCGGGGCAAGCGCACAGGGCAGATACTCCCAGTGCAGCAGGTCGGTGCTGACGGCGTGACCCCAGTGCATGGGCGCCCACCGCACATCGTAGGGGTTATACTGATAGAACTGGTGATACTTCCCTTTGTAATAAGAGAAGCCGTTGGGGTCGTTGAGCCAGCCCACATAAGGAGTCATGTGGTAAGCAGGGCGTTCCGCCGGGGTAATGGCAGCGCCGTGCTCGGCTTCGTAGGCACGGGCTTTTTGTAAAGTCAAATCGTTCATGGAATCCTCCAAAGGAAAGAATTCTTATGCGTAGTAAGCATCCAGATACTTCTGCATAATGCCCAGATAGTCGGACAGGCCGTAGGCTTCCAGCTTGCTCAGATAGTCGTTCCACTCTGCATCCTTGGTGCCGTTCATGATCCAGTTCGCCTTCTGCGTATTCATGTAGGTCTGCAGATCTGCCTGCAGGTTAGAGACCTGCTCGGTGTCCTCGTTGCTCATAAAGACATTGGGATAGACATAATCGTTGTTCATATCCGGGGTGTAGATCTCCTTGATCCAGTCCAGACGGTACTGTGCATCGTCCGGGCAGGTAACGTATACACCATAGTAATCATCCAGAACCGCCAGAGGTCCACTGACACACTGCGCTTCACGGACTTCCACGGGAGAAGCATCGCCCAGAGGAGCGTGCTTCAGCATGGGCTCGCCCTTATCGTTGGTGGACATTTCAAAAATGTTAAAGCCTTCCGCATCGCCGTAAGTACCCCAGTTGTTCTGAGGAGACTGGAGGGGTGCGTACATCTGATCCAGCCATGCACAAACCAATGCGGGGTTATCCGCCTTTGCGGTGACAACGCATCTGCCGCGGGCAAAGCCGCTGGTGAAAGAGCCGTTCTGCGGAGTGATATTCCGGGTATCGGCGGTCAGGGCAGGCAGCGGCTCCCAGTCGGTCAGGTTGTCAATGTTGGCAACATCCCAGCTGAAGCAGACACCATAGCGGCCAGCCTTGCCCTTGGAAACATAGGTGGACCACTCCTGCGTGAAGCACTCCGGGTCAATGAGCTTTTCGGCATACAGCTTGTGCAGCCAGTCCAGACCATCACGGTAGCCCTGCTGGGTGGCGGCACAGATGACTTTCCGGTCGTTGGTAACGGCAATATGACGGTCTTTGTCTGCATCGCCGTAGCCTTCGCCAAAGCCATTGATGAGGATGCTGGGGTCCTGATCGCCGTTGTTGACGATGCAGGACATGGGGATGATGTCGCCGTCAATGCCATACTCTGCCTTGATAGAAGCGGCGTTATCACGGAATGCCATCAGCACCTGCTCAAACTCGTCCACCGTGGTGGGCATCGACAGACCGAGGAAGTTCAGCCACTTGGTATTGATGAAGCTCATGTTGCCAATGGTCTGGATGGCGGTCTTTTCTGAGCCGAGCTGCTCGATCCAGGGCAGTGCCCAGATGTGGCCATCGCTGTCGGTGCACATGGTGCGGTACTCCGGGTACTGCTCAAAGACCTTCTGGAGATAAGGCATATTGTTGTCAATGTAGTCTTCCAGATTGAGGATGACACCCTGATCTGCGTAGCGCAGCAGATTGCTGTCGGTAAAATCAGCAGTAAAAACAAAATCCGTCAGGGTGTTGGGGTTGGACATATTCAGGGTGATCTTATCGCTCCACTGGTCGGACTGGATGGCGGTCCAGTCGATGTGCACATTGGTCTGCTCTTCCAGACGCTTGAAGATGGTGCGGTTGTTCGGCTCGGGTTCGCTGCCCACAGGGAAGCTGGTCATACCGGTAAAGGTGACCTTTTCGGACAGCGGAAATGTAACGGCACCGGTCACGTCCACATCTGCAGCAGCAGAATTGCCGCTGCCGGTGGATTTGCCGCCACCACAGGCAGACAGAGCAGCGGCAGAGCCCGCCAGAGCGCAGACCTTGAGGAAGTTGCGGCGAGAGATCAGCTTTTTCATGGTATTTTCTCCTTTTTTATGTTTCTTTTTCGTGTAACAGATGAGCGTACCGGCTCATAAAATTCCGGAATATCCTCAGCCCTTAATGGAACCAGCCATGATGCCGGCATCAAAATACTTCTGGAAGAAGGGATACATCACCAGCAGCGGCAGACTGGAAATAATAATGGTTGCATATTTGAGCAGCTCTGCCATCTTCGCACGTTCGGCAGTGCTCTGGATATCTGCGATCATGCCGGATTCCGGCTGGCTCTGGATCAGGATGGAACGCAGCACCAGCTGCAGCGGCTGCTTCGATGCGCTGTTCAGGTAGATCATGGCGTCAAAGTAGCTGTTCCACATTGCCACGAACTGCCACAGGGCCAGAACTGCCACCACCGGCATACAGACGGGCAGCAGGATCTTGAAGAAGTAAAGCATCTCGCTGGCTCCATCCACATCCGCAGCTTCGCGCAGCTCACGCGGGATGCCTTGATAATAGGTACGGGCAATGATCATGTTCCACACGCTGAATGCTCCCGGCAGAATGACCGCCCACATGGAATCCAGCAGACCCAGATTGTTGATGAGCAGGTAGGTGGGGATCAGACCGCCGCTGAAAAACATCGTGATCACAAACAAGGTGTTGAAGAGCTTTTTGCCTTTGAAGTCCGGCAGCGACATGGGATAAGCGGCAAGCATCGTCACAGCGACCGAGATGATGGTGAAGATGATCGAGTAAAGTACTGCGTTCCTGAAGCCGACCCAGATCTGCTTGTCCGAAACGACACGCTGGTAAGCATCCAGACTCCACTTGCTGAAATCAAAGGAGATTCCCTTGTTTTGCAGAGTGACCGGGTCCATAAAGGACGCGATGACGATGTAGATCATCGGAACGATGATCGCCAGCAGGAACAAGCCCAGAAGTGCGTAGCCGCAGTACAGGATGATCTTATCTTGTCTGGTGTAGAGGGCCATTTTTGATTTTTTCTGTTTTGCCATGGTAAACCCCTCCTTACAAGCCCTTGCCATCGTTCATTTTGGCAACGATCTTGTTCACTGCGATCAGCAGGATGACGTTGACAACGGTGTTGAACAGACCGACTGCCGTGGAAAAGCTGTAATCGCCGTCCAACAGGCCCTTTTTATAAACGTACGTTGCAATGATCTCGGCAGTGTTCAGGTTCAGGTCGGTTTGCAGGGCATAGGCTTTTTCAAAACCGATGCTCATGATGTTGCCTGCCTGCAGGATAAACTGAATAACGACCATATCCTTAATGGCGGGCCACTCCACCGTCATGATCTGCTGGATCAGGTTTGCGCCGTCGATCATCGCAGCTTCCTTCAGATCTTTGCTGGCGTTAGAAAGAGATGCAGTGTACATGATGGATGCCCAGCCGGCACCCTGCCAGATGCCGCTGATGATGTAGATGGGGCGGAACGCTTCCGGCAGCGTCATGAAATTGATGCTGGTGTGAAGCAGGCCGTTCACCGGACCGGTGACACTCAGCAGCACTCGGACGATACCGCACAGCACGATGACCGAGATGAAGTTGGGCATATACAGCACCAGCTGCACCTTCTGCTTGATCTTCTTGCTCTCGATACGGTTGAGCAGGAATGCCAGCAGGATGGGGATCGGGAAGCCCCACAGCAGACCGTAGACGCTCAGCTTCAGGGTGTTGATCAGATAGCGCTGGAAGTCCGGCGAGGACATGAAGCGGGTAAAGTTTTTGAAGCCTACCCACTCGCTGCCCCAGATACCTTTGAAGGGATTGTACTTCTGGAACGCGATCAGCACACCGCCCATGGGAGCGTACTTGAACACCAGCGTCAGCACCACGGCAGGCAGCAGGAACAACAGGTAAAGCTGCCAATGCCGTTTGATGTAGACCCATGTGTTGTGCAGCTTGCGTTCTGCTGCCAGCACAGCCGTTTCCGACGAGGCTGTCTTTGCTTTCATGAATCATTCTCCTCCTTTTTGATTTGCTTGCCGCTTGATTTGCATTTTACATTTGCACCTTTGAATCTTGCACTTTTTACTTTGATTGTGCAAATGTAAAACTCTGTAATTCATTTATACCACGCAAGCAAGCGAATGTCAACGATAATTCATAGTATATATCAAGAAATACTGTGGATTTGTACAGATGCACAAATTCGAAAGTGCGCAAATATGCAAAATGATGATTTGCATTTTTACGTTTGACTAATTTGTGCATTTGCACTATACTGGAGTCATAAAGAACAAGATCCGTCACAGACTTTATCTATAAAAGAGGGAACATCCGCCTCTATACTGTAAAGAAAGAGGATGACTTATGACAACCAAGGTCACCATTCAGGATATTGCAAACGAACTGCAGCTTTCCCGCAACACAGTTTCAAAGGCCATCAACAACACCGGTGTGCTGGCAGATGCCACACGGGAGAAGATCCTGCGCAAAGCCGCCGAAATGGGCTATAAGCAGTTCGCCTATCTGCCGCTGTTTCAGGAAGACGCTGCAAAAACAGCAGCGCCTTCCATTCTGCCGAGTGACAAACGGGAGATCGCCATGCTGACGACCCGGTTTCTGAACAGCTCTCACTTTTCCTCCACGATGCTGGATCGTTTCCAGTCGGAAATCGACCATCTGCATAGCTGCATGACCATTCATCGCATTTCTCTCATAGAGCTGAAAGAGAAAAAACTTCCATCTTCTCTCAACATCCAGCGCACAGCCGGCATCATCTGCTTTGAAGTATTCGACTATGACTACGCACAGATGTTGTGCGATCTGGATGTTCCGCTGCTGTTTGTAGACAGCCCTGTGATGAATATGCGTCCTCCTCTTAAAGCTGACCGCCTTTATATGGAAAACCGCATTGAGATCCAGAATGCGGTGGCCCACATGGTCCAGCGCGGCAAAAAACGCATCAGCTTTGCGGGGGATAAAAACCACTGTCAGTCCTTCTTTGAGCGTTATATGGCTTATAGGGATGCAGTGGAGCATTTTGGTCTGACAGAGGGCCTGAGCACCTGTGCGATGCCATCTGGACAGCAGAACTATCCGGTATCCCTGTACGAAACCATCCGTCGGTTCAAAACGATGCCGGATGCCTTTGTCTGCGCCAATGACTTTGTTGCCATGGATCTGGTCAAGGCATTGGATGAGCTGGGGTATTCGGTTCCCGATGATATCTGGGTCTGCGGCTTCGATGACAGTCAGGAGGCTTCCTACTTTGCCCCCCGTCTGACTTCGATCCATATCCATGGACAGATCATGGGCTACACCGCTGCCAATCTGCTTATGACCCGCATCGAAGAGCCATCGCTGAACTATCGCACCGTCTATACGGAAACCAACCTGATCCTGCGCGAATCCACAGGAGATTGAGCGAAAGGAGAACCCCCATGCGTGACCTGTGCAATACGGACAAGCCGCTGTTTGCTGTGCTGACGAAATTGACTTACAGTGCTTACCTGAACATCTTATGGCTCGTGTGCAGCCTGCCCATCGTTACCATAGGGGCTTCTACGACCGCATTGTTCTACGTCACACTCAAAATGGCGGAAGATCGGGACGATGGTCTGACCCGGATGTTTTTTAAGGCGTTCCGGGAAAATTTTAAGCCTGCCACAAAACTCTGGCTGATCCTGCTGGCAGTCGGCAGTTTCCTGGCTGCGGATGGCTTAGTGCTGCGCCGAATGTGGAGCGAAAACATTTTCTGGACGCTGCTCACTGCAGTGCTTATTGGTGCAGCAGTTCTGTACGGCATCGTTCTGCTGTATGCCTTTCCTCTGCTGGCACGGTTTGAAAACACCACCTTCGGCATCCTGAAAACAGCGTTTCTCGTGGGTGTCCGGTATCTGTTTTGCACCCTGCTGATGGCGGCGATCTATGGCATCATGGGGTACGTCATAGTGTTTGTGTTCACGCCTGCATTCCTGCTGGGCATGGGCTTCTGCGCCATGCTCTGCTCCTTTCTGATGCTTCGGATCCTCTATCTGATCGGTGGAGACCCTGATGCAGTACACGAGGAATACGACCATGACGAAAACTGACCGGGATACGCTCCGCTCCCTCCATGGGCGCAAAAAGTGGGAGCACATCTGGGCATATTACAAGCTGCCCATTGCGATCGTGCTCATTGTCGTCTATATCCTCGGGTATGCAGCCTACCGCCATGTGACGAAAAAAGAGGATGTGCTTTACCTTGGTCTGGTAAATATCACTGCCGGGTCTGATCTGACGGAACAGCTTACCACCGGCTTTGCCGAGGCGCAGGGTCTGACCAAAAAGCAACAGGTCGATCTGCTATCCGGCTTGCTGCTCAGCGAAAGCGAACGCGCAGAGGAGCAGTATGTATATGCTTCGGAGATGAAGCTGCTGGGTGCAGTCAGTGCCCAGCGGTTGGATGTTGTTCTGATGGACGAATATGCACGGGATCGACTATTGGCAGATGATTATTTTCTCGATCTGCGGACACTGGATGCGTCTTTCCATGCACTGTCGGGTCTGAACGCCGGTGGGACCGTGCTGGATATTTCGGACACGCCGTTTGTCAGGCAGGCAGGTTTTTCTGGCAAGGTCTATCTTGGAGTAGTGCAGAATGCACCGCACCCGGAGCGTGCAGCCGCTTACATTCATTATCTGTTCCAGCGGTGATCGTTGGGTTTTAGCTTATAGGATAAAAATAAGGAGAAAACGTATGGACATTTTAACGATTGGTGAAGTTTTGATCGACCTGACCCAGACCGGCAAGGATGCCCGCGGCATTCCGCAGTTTGCCGCAAACCCCGGTGGTGCCCCGGCCAATCTGGCGGTGGCAGCCGCCCGGCTGGGCGCACAGACCGCCTTTATCGGCAAGGTGGGTGCAGATGCCTTTGGCCGCTATCTGAAAGAGGTTCTGGCAGAAAACAAGGTAGACGTTTCCGGCATGGCGGTGGATGCAGACCACCCCACCACCATGGCAGTCGTGTCAGTGGATGCCACCGGTGAGCGGGATTTCAGCTTCTACCGCAGCGCCAACGCTGACGTGATGCTGAGCAAAGAGGACATTTCGGAGGGCGCTCTGAAAGCTGCCAAAATCGTCCACTTTGGCTCTGTCAGCCTGACCGCTGACCCTTCCCGCACCGCTACGCTGGACGCTGCTGCCCGCGCCAAAAAGCTGGGTGCTACCATCACCTACGACCCCAATTACCGTGCCAACCTCTGGAAGAACAAAGAGGATGCCATTGCTCAGATGAAAGCACCCCTTCCGCTGGTGGATATTCTGAAAGTTTCTGATGAGGAGCTGCCCCTGCTCACCGGCACTACCGACTGCGAAAGCGGCACGGCACAACTGGCACAGAACGGAATCCGGCTGATTTTTGTCACCTTGGGTGCAAACGGCGTATTCTATCGCTTTGGGGAGAAAACTGGCCATGTGGCTGGCGTTCCCTGCAAGGTAGGCGACACCAACGGCGCAGGCGATACCTTCTTTGGTGCGGCACTTTCCAAGCTTTGCAAGGAGGAGTTGGACACCCTGACCGTGGACAAACTGGAAGACATTCTGGCCTTTGCCAACAAGGCGGCAAGCATTACCACCAGCCGCCACGGCGCTATCCCCGCCATGCCCACCCTTGCAGAAGTGGAGGGCTGAACCATGGCAGTAAAGCAGGAATTTGAGTCCCGGTTTGCCAAGCACAAGGACGAGCTGGAATGGCTGTTCATGGAACTGTACCACAACCGGGAAGGGCTGGAAGTTCTGGAGCGGGAGATGGCAGAAGCCTACAACGCCCGCAGCGCCGAGCTGAAAGCACTGGACAAGGCACGCTCTGCCGACCCGGAGTGGTACAAGCGTGGCAATATGTTCGGCATGACCATGTACACCGACCTCTTTGCCGGAAATCTGAAAGAACTGGTAAAGAAGCTGCCCTACCTGAAGGAGCAGAAGCTGACCTATCTGCACCTGATGCCCCTGCTGCAGATGCCCCACCCCCACAACGATGGCGGCTATGCGGTGGAGGATTTCGATACCGTAGACCCGGCCCTTGGCACCAACAAGGATCTGGAAAACCTGACCCGGGAGCTGCGCAAGGCCGGCATCAGCCTGTGTCTGGATTTTGTGATGAACCACACCGCCAGCACCCACCGCTGGGCCATGGCGGCAAAGGCGGGCGACCCGTGGTTTCAGGCCTATTACCACCTCTATGACGACCGCACTATCCCCGACCAGTACGAGCAGACCGTTCCGCAGGTGTTCCCCAACACCGCGCCCGGCAACTTTACATGGTGTGAGGAGATGCACAAGTGGGTGCTGACCACCTTCCACGACTACCAGTGGGACCTGAACTATGCAAACCCGGCAGTGTTCGTAGACATGACCAAGAGCATCCTGCATCTGGCAAACCTCGGCGTGGAAGTGTTCCGCATTGATGCGGTGCCCTACATCTGGAAGCAGCTGGGCACCACCTGCCGCAACCTGCCGCAGGTGCACACCATTGTGCGGATGCTGCGCATGGTGCTGGAATGCGTCTGCCCGGCGGTCATCCTCAAGGGCGAGGTGGTCATGGCTCCCAAGGAGCTGGCAGCTTATTTCGGCACCCCGGAAAAGCCGGAATGCCACATGCTCTACAACGTATCCACCATGGTCAACCTGTGGGGTGCCCTTGCCAGCCGGGACACCCGGCTGCTGAAAGCCCAGCTGGATGCCCTCCACGCCCTGCCGGACAACTGCTGGTTCGTGAACTATCTGCGCTGCCACGATGACATCGGCTGGGGTCTGGACGAGGCGGTGGAAAACCGGCTGGGCATCGACCCCCAGAAACATAAAGAATATCTGTATCACTTCTATGAGGGCAATTTCCCCGGCAGCTGGGCAAAGGGCGAGCTGTACAACTACGACCCCGCTACTGGCGATGCCCGAAGCTGCGGCACCACTGCCAGCTTGTGCGGCGTGGAGCAGGCACTGGAAAAGGACGATAAGATCGCACTGGACTATGCGGTGAAGCGTGACCTGCTGCTGCACACTGCCATGGCATTTTTGCAGGGCTTCCCCATGCTGAACTGCGGCGATGAAATTGCACAGCTCAATGGCTGGGACTACAAAAACGACCCCGACCGTGTGGAAGACAGCCGCAATTTGCATCGCAGCAAATTCAACTGGGAGGATGCCAAGCAGCGCACCCGGAAGGGCACGCTGCAAAACCAGCTGTGGCAGGGCATGGAGCAGCTGCGCCAAATGCGGGCAGACCCCTGCTTTGCCCCGGATGCGTGGGTGACTACATGGGACAGCCATAACCCCGGCGTGCTGGCGCTGGTACGCAAGCGCGGCGAGGAAACGCTGGTGGGACTGTTCAACTTTACCGAGTACCCGGCAGGGGCAAGTCTGGACGCTCTGGGTGGTGAGTATCACACCCCGGAGGGCATTTCCGTCTGGCTGGCGGATGTGGAACTGGAACCCTATCAGGCGCTGTTGGTACGCCGCTGAAAGGAGCTGCCCCTGCTCACCGGCACCACCGACTGCGAAAGCGGCACGGCACAACTGGCACAGAACGGCATCCGGCTGATTTTCGTCACCTTGGGTGCAAACGGCGTGTTCTACCGCTTTGGAGACAAGACCGGCCATGTGGCTGGCGTTCCCTGCAAGGTGGGCGACACCAACGGCGCAGGCGATACCTTCTTTGGGGCGGCTCTGTCCAAACTCTGCAAGGAAGAGCTGGACACCCTGACGGTGGACAAACTGGAAAGCATTCTGGCCTTTGCCAACAAAGCGGCCAGCATCACCACCAGCCGCCACGGCGCTATCCCCGCCATGCCCACCCTTGCAGAAGTGGAGGGCTGAACCATGGCAGTAAAGCAGGAATTTGAGTCCCGGTTTGCCAAGCACAAGGACGAGCTGGAATGGCTGTTCATGGAACTGTACCACAACCGGGAAGGGCTGG
>ENA-OPAA01000884-OPAA01000884.1-human-gut-metagenome-genome-assembly--contig:-NODE-884-length-18901-cov-5.380930_pt1 | contig 18901 bp, 10 predicted proteins | sample MGYA00241049_ERZ501414 | MGnify/ENA primary metagenome ERZ501414 (study PRJEB25962, sample SAMEA2042520) | human gut metagenome | biome: human gut; feature: human-associated habitat; material: faeces... | reverse complement strand
ATCCAACAGAACTATTACATCAATGCACAAGGAGGAGGCGACATAGCCAGATATTATCTTTCATTAGGGTATCAGGATGAAGGAGCGGCCTACCGGCAGGAAGACAACCTGTTCAAAAAGCCTTTGTCATATAAAAAAATAACATATCGTGCCAATATTGACATGAATCTGACCAAAACAACCAAAGTTTATTTTGGTCTGGACGGATATATTTCCAACTATACCAGCCCGGGTGGACAAAACACGAATACGGTATGGTCAGCAGTCCGTCAGCTAACTCCACTGATGTTTCCTAAAACCTATTCAGACGGTACCTTCCCTTCTTATGGAAAACATGACCTTGCTTCTCCGTATGTCATGCTAAATAACACCGGATACACGCAAGATGAAACTCAGCGTAATATGCTTACACTCAAACTTGAACAGAAATTCGGAGGATTCCTGAAAGGAATGACAGCGTCGGTACAAGCGATGAGCGAAAATATCAATTATTTCAATGAAGGACGTTACATATGGCCTGACCTCTACCGCGCTACAGGAAGAAGTTCACAAGGGGTACTCATCAAAACATTACGTACTGCCAAAGAGAACATGAAATATACACAAAATAACAACAGATACAGAAAATACTACATGGAAGCCAAAGCCAACTGGGACCGTACATTTGGTTTGCACTCACTAGGAGCATTGGCTTTATATTACATGGAAGATGTTCATAACACCCAATGGGACTATGACGCAATGGGTATTAATGCCATTCCTCAACGGCGTCAAAACTTATCAGGACGTGTTTCCTATGGCTATAACAATTGCTATTTCATTGATGCAAACTTCGGTTACACAGGTTCTGCACAATTCGAAAAAGGAAAAAGATTCGGCTTCTTCCCTTCCATTGCTGTAGGCTGGGTACCGACATCCTATAACTGGGTCAATGAGGCCATTCCCTGGTTAAGCTTCCTCAAGTTCCGCGGCTCCTACGGTCAGGTAGGTAATGACCAGATCAGTGGTGACCGGTTCCCTTATTTGACATTAATCAATGACAATGCCGCCTCTTACTGGGGATATCGTGAACGGGGTATTACAGAAACTGTGAAAGGAGCCGACAACCTTCAATGGGAAGTAGCAAAGAAACTCAACTTTGGTATCGATGCCAAGTTCTTCCACGACAAGCTCTCTGTCACTGTTGACTTTTTCCGCGATACACGTGATCACATCTTCCAGGATCGTGTGACGCTGCCTAAGTTTGTAGGTATGGTTACCGTCCCGAAATCAAATGTAGGAAAAATGCATAGCTATGGTTCTGACGGAAACTTCGAATTCTTCCACCAGATCAATAAAGACATGAGCTTCACTGTACGCGGCAATTACACTTTCTCTCAGAATATTATTGATTACTATGAAGAAAACAAGTTACCTTATGATTATCTGAGTGTAACCGGAAAACCCTTTAACATCCTTCGCGGATATATTGCAGAAGGCCTCTTCTCCAGTAAAGAAGAAATCAACACAAGTGCCGACCAAAGCGGATTCGGCCGCATTCGTCCGGGAGATATCAAATATGTCGATATGAATGATGATGGGGTCATTACGGAAGCGGATGAAGGATATATAGGCGGAACAAAAGATCCGCGTATGGTATACGGTTTCGGTGGTAACCTGAATTACAAGCAATGGGATTTCAGCTTCTTCTTCCAGGGCTCTGCAGATGCGTATCGCGTTATCGGTGGTTCCGATTATTTTATTCCGGGGAGCGGACAAGGCGTATTGGGTAATGTATACGATAATTATACCGATTGCTGGACAGAAAAGAATCCTTCGCAGGATGTGTTCTGGCCTCGTCTATCAGAGAGTACGAATACCAATAATAACCGTGCTTCTACCTGGTGGAAGAAAGATATGAGTTTCTTGCGACTGAAATCAATAGAATTGGGTTACAGTATTCCTCAGTCTGTTACGCGTAAAATTCATGCCAAGAGCATCCGCTTCTTTGTGAGCGGTAACAATCTGTTCTATCTTTCCAAATTCAAACTTTGGGATCCTGAACTGGATACCGTCGACGGTTTGAAATATCCGTCCATGCGCTCTTTGATGGTGGGATTTGACTTGAATTTTTAATGATAACCAACTATACAATCATATTATGAAACTATTTAAATATATTATAACCGGAGTTTTGGGTATGCAACTCTTGACTTCATGCGTCGATTATCTGGATAAAGAATCAGATACGGAACTGACACTCCCTATGGTATTCGAAGATAAAACCCGTACAGAGGGTTGGCTTGCCAATGTATATTCTCATGTTCCGGATCCTTATTGGGGATACGCGCGGAAATTAGGATGGGATATTCTCAGTGATGATATGACGGCCTCTGAACGGTGGCGGCAATGGGATTGGAAAGTAATTCCGATGCTATTGGGCGAATGGACACCTTCTACGGATTGGGACGGTAACTATTGGTCACGGTTGCCCCAGCTGATACGCGAGGCTAATATTTTTATAGAAAACGTACATCCGCTGCCCGATCAGGGAATCAGTGCTACTGAAGTGACGTATATGAAAGCGGAGATGCGGTTTATGATCGCTTATTATTATTATCTGCTGTCAAATACGTATGGTCCGGTTCCTTTCAAACCGAACTATATAGCGCCGACAGACTTTAATTTGGCGGATTTAATGGAAGGACAACGCCCCTATTATGAAGTGGTGGATTGGGTGGATAAAGAGTTGAAGGAAGTGGCCGAAATTCTTCCTGCCAAATATACCGAAGCACGTAAATACGGCCGTGCTACTTCTATCATGTGTCTTGCAGTACGTGCCCGTATGTTACTTTTTGCCGCCAGTCCGTTGGTAAATGGAAATCCTGATTATGCAAATCATAAGAATAAGGACGGCGAGAATCTTTTCAGTACTACTGCCGACAAGACTAAATGGGCGTATGCGGCGCAGGCTTGTAAAGAACTGATTGATGCCGCTGAAGCTGCCGGACATAAATTGTATACGGAGAAGAATGATGATGGTACAATAGACCCGTTTATGTCTTATCAAAATCTTTTCCTGACAAGATATGATGAAGGGAATACTGAAATTCTGTTTGCACGTCCCGGTGGTTCGGAATATGGGGAATATGAAAAACATGCTACTCCGGCTGCCAGTGGCGGTAGCGGCGGCTTAGGCGTTACGCAGTCGTTGGTGGATGCATTCTTTATGGAAAACGGTCTGCCTATCAATGATGATAATTCCGAATATGTGGAAACAGGTTATTCTGTTTCTGATGAAACTCGTGATAATACAGTGTGGGATACGGAAGTGAACGGAGGAGCGATAAGCAAGAAAAATACTTATAATATGTATTGTCATCGTGAGCCTCGTTTTTATGTTACGGTGAGCTATAATAACTCTTATTTCACACAGGAGAAGCGTGTATTTAATTTTTTCAATGGAAGTGCCGACAATCCGCATACCCATGATGCTCCGCAAAATGGTTATTTGATACGTAAAAAAATCTCTCCGGACTTAAATGTAAAACAGGGTACTTATAAGTATCGTCCGGGTATTGTCTATCGCTTGGGCGAGGCTTATCTGAATTATGCGGAAGCATTGAACGAATCCGATCCGGGTAATGGAGACATTTTGGTCTATCTGAATAAAATTCGTGAACGTGCGGGCATTCGTCAGTATACCACAGGTGCTACGGATGATAATTTTATTCATGTTGATTTGAACGACCAGGCGGAAATGCGCAAGTTGATTCGTGCCGAACGTCGTGTGGAATTGAGCTGTGAAGGAATCCGTTATGATGATCTTCGCCGTTGGAAAGAAGCGGAAAATGTATTGAACGGTGATTTCTACGGAATGAATTTCAGCGGAAAAGATAATTCTTCTTTCTATGTACGTACGCCTTATCTGAAACGGGTATACAAGAAAGCCTATTATTGGTTCCCTATCCATCAGTCGGAAATAGATAAGAATGATAAACTTGTTCAAAGCCCTTATTGGAATTAACGGTTAAAAATGCAATTGATTATTATGAAGAATGCGATAAAAAATATTCTAATGACATTACCCTTTGTAATTATGGGCTGTCAAGATGAAACGGAGCGGATAACTTTGGATTTCCCACAAGACACGATGGGACTGAAAGTTTCTTCGAGTGATGTGGTATTGAATCAGGATTTGGGTAATGAAGAAGCAATATCCTTTACATGGGGAAGTGCTGCCAATCGCGGAGAAGGAACGAAACTCACATATTATTTTAAGATGGATATGGCCGATAATAACTTTGAGACTTCCATCGCAAAAGTAGAAATTCCGGAAGGTGTACAAAGTATCAGTTATACGCACAAGGAGATGAACGCTTTATTGAGCGGGTGGAAGGTAACAACGGGAGAAACTGCCATGTTAGAGGCAGAAATCATAGCTGAAGTTTCAGGAGGCAGTGTATATATGAAACCGGAAATATCCAAGGTGCAGTTTTCGGTGACAGGTTATTATATTGCGGCGAGAGATCTTTTCATTGTAGGTAGCGCCGTTGAAGGGATGGATGCAACTAAATCGCTTAAAATGAATGAGGTGCTTTCCGAACAAAAATATGAATGGGGCGGACATTTGAAGCAAGGTGACTTTAAGTTCATAAAGAGCCGGACAAGTCTGACACCTTCTTATACAAGAGGCGCCGATAACAATACATTGGTTTATAATGAAACGGATGATGGTACGGAAACATTGTTCCACATAGATACGGAAGGGTATTATTTCATTACTGTCGATGTGGAGAAATTAACTATTGCAAGTGAATATCCGGAAAATAAATATGAAAAAGTTTGGGCGATAGGTGATGCTACTCCGGCAGGTTGGACTATTATGAATGCGGTTGGATTGACGAAAATTAATAATATACAGTTTGTTTATGAAGGGGATTTATATGGAGGACATTTAAAGTTTCCGTTGGAATTACGTGAGGATTGGAATATACCTTATCTGATGCCGAAGACGCATGATACAGAGCCTGGCGGTGATAATACTATGGAGTATGTAGAGAAAGAAAAAGTAGAAACTCATGATTATCAATGGAAAATTACGGAATCTCAGGCAGGCAGTTATAAAATAATTTTGGATACTTATCTGATGGAAATAACATTTGAAAAGAAACCGAAAATAGAAATACCTGATAATCTTCCTATTAAAGCTGTTTGGATGACGGGTGACGCTACTGTAACCAAATGGAATACACCATTTAAAATAGCTTTCCTGTATAATCCGGATGAAAAGGAAGGTACGTTTGTATGGGAAGGACATCTCGACTTAGGAGAAATAAAATTTCCCCTGAGTAATACTGAAGGTTTTGAGTGTGATTATTTGATGCCTGAGGTAAATGGTACTTTAGTTACCAATGCGCTGAAAATGGTACGTAAGAATTATCCTGATAATACAGATGAGAACGACTATAAGTGGAGAGTGGATGAAGCCGGGAAATATAAGATATCTCTGAATGTGATAGATATGACAGTTAAATTTGAAAAACTACCGTAATACCAGGTAATTATGATAAAAATATTTATTATACAATTTTTATTGATTGTGGCATCCCTTTTTGGGGGATGCCAAGATGAAGGAACCGGATGGACGCCTGATATGATTCCTGACGAGAATTTGCCGTCTGATGATGATGACGATGAACAGGTGTATGCACCTATCAGTTTGAACGCTCCTTTATATTGGAGTGTATATGAGTATGCCTGGGTAGCCGAACAGGCCGGTAGTAATACGAATATGCCTGAAGTGACTTGGGATGCGAATATTGATTGGGTATCGGAGAATCTTCTGCCTTATGGTTACGGTATGATTTGTACGGACGGCTTTATGTCAATGACAAACGATCCCGGTATTGATCCGGGTGGGTATATGACCCATTATGCCGGTATAAAACTGACGGATTTAGTAGCTAAATGTAAGGCCAAAGGTTTGAAACTGGGTGTTTATGATAATCCGTTATGGGTACACTGCTCGTATGAAACGGTAGTAAAAGGTACGGAAGGTATTACAGTGGGGAGTTTAGTGTACAATTCCGCCAAAGATGATGTTCTTTATCCGGATAAAGGGGATGTCTTTACTTGGATAGTTCCCAGTCATAAAGGTGCTAAGGAGTTTATTGATGGCTTTTTTAAATATTATAAGAAAATAGGAGTAGAGTTTATCCGTATGGACTTCCTCTGTCTGTTTGAAACGGCAGATGGTGCCGGCGGAATGCCCGGTAGAGGATATGGACGTGAAGAATACGAACTCGCTCTGAAGTATATTTCCGAGGCCGCCACAAAGTATCAGGTATTCACTTCGCTTGTGATGCCTAATCTGAAAAATGATGCGGAGTTGGAGAAGAAATATGGTAATATGATTCGGGTAGATGCCGATACAATGAAAGGCGGGTGGCAACACTTTGCAAGCAATGGCCCTACATGGTTCAATCCCAATGGATGGCCGTCTACCTCTAATATGTTTACCGGCCTTATCAGTTGGTCGCACATCGCGGGAAGGGGAAAGGTAGTGCTGGATGCTGATTTTACCCGTTTGAATACATTTGATACGGAAGGTGAAAAACAGAGCGTGATTTCTTTGCAACTGATGGCGGGTGGTCCGATTGCCGTAGCCGATCAGTATAATACGATTGTCAGCGGTGATTTAAAGTTTTATCAGAATGAAGAATTGCTGGCTTTGAACAAAGACGGATTTGTAGGAAAACCTTTGTCGGATGATTTGTGGAATGCAAAAAATCAAATATGGTACGGACAGATGTTCGACGGAGACTATATCGTAGGTTTTTTCAATAAAGAAGATAATGAATATGACCGTACACTCGATTTTTCTGAAATAGGCATTGAGGGCAAAGTAAAAGTGCGTGATTTGTGGAAACATCAGGATGAGGGGGAAGCTGAAACTTCTTTGAGTTATAAGATTCCCGGGCGTTCTTGCAAGATTGTACGTCTGACAAAATCTGAGTGATAATGAAAGTATAATAAAACAAGTATTGTCTTGTTTGAGAAATTCAGGTAAAAATAATGATATGATAAAGAATTTGAATATGAAACTGTTTTTGATGGCATTGACATTCTTTTTCGGAGGATGCGAGGATAAGGGTACAGGCTGGACACCGGATATGATTCCCGATGATCCCGTGATAACTCCCGGTGATGACGCTGATACGGAAGGAATACATACTTATAATGCCCCTCTCTATTGGAGTGTCTATGAATACTGTTGGAAATTGGAGCGCAGAAATGAAGAATTGGTCAATGCCGGTGGGCAAGGACAGGCTATTGATATGTCTGAAGGTTCCTGGCAGAATATAATCGACTATGTGGCGGAAAATCTGCTTCCTTATGGTTACAATATGATTTGTACGGATGGTTTTATGGCGATGGATGGTACTTCCGAGCCCGATCCTATGGGATATATGACGAAATACGGATCGGTAAAACTGAAGAAACTTTCGGAAATGTGCAAGGCTAAGGGACTGAAATTGGGTGTCTATGACAATCCTTTGTGGATACATGGTCCGGAAGAAACCATTATAGAGGGTACTGATAATATTACTTTCAAGGATTTGCGTTATAAGCAAGGTGAAGATAATGTACTTTATCCTGATGCCGACGATGGCTTCTGGTGGGTAGTAGCAAGTCATAAAGGCGCTGAGGAGTACATCGACGGCTTCTTTAAATATTATAAGAATCTTGGTGTGGACTTTATCCGTATGGACTTCCTTTGTTATTATGAAAACGGGTACGACCGCGGTATGAATGCCATAAAAGGTAAAGGGTACGGACGAGAGAATTATAAGCTTGCTCTGCAATATATTTGTAAGGCTGCAAAGAAATACGGTGTATTTACTTCGTTGGTAATGCCCAATATGCATGAGGATGCGGCTCTGGAGCGTGAGTATGGTAATATGGCGCGTATCGTTGGTGATACGTGGAGCGGTGGCTGGCATCATGTGTCTAATTCCGATCGCGGCAAAGTATTTGAAGATTGGCCCAGTTGTGGCAATATGTTCGATGGCTTTACGCACTGGTCTAAATACTCCGGACGTGGTAAAATGATTATGGACGGTGACTTTATCCGCTTGAATACATTCGGTTCCGATGCGGAAAAGGAAAGTGTCATTTCTCTGCAACTCATGGCGGGCGGTCCGGTAGCGATTGCCGATGTGCCGGGAGATAGTTTTGCCAATTCAGATTTGAAGTTTTGCCAGAACGAAGAAATGCTGGCTTTGAATAAGGATGGTTTTGCCGGTAAACCTTTATCCGATGTTTTAAATAGTACGAACAGTCAGATATGGTATGGACAGATGACAAACGGTGACTGGGTGATAGGCTTGTTCAATCGCGAAGATTCCAAGCAGTTTCGTTCGGTGAAATTCTCCGATTTAGGTATTGAGGGTAAGATGAAAGTGCGTGACTTGTGGAAACATGCAGATGAAGGAGAAGCTGATAACTTGAATGTGGAACTTGAGGCGCATGCCTGCAAGATTGTGAGGTTGACCAAACTCTGATTGTCTCACTTATGAATAGATAGAGAAATATGAAAAATACAATTAATATAGTGTTATTTCTACTTCTGGCAGCAGTGGGGAAAGCGCAGAATCTTTCCTCACCGGACGGTAATTTATTACTGAAGACAGTAGTAGAAAGGGGAATTCCCTATTACGAACTTTCTTACAAAGGTAAAGCTGTGCTTGCACCGAGTCGTCTCGGATTGGATATTAAATATGAACGCGGATTAATGAACGATTTCAGTGTGAAATCGGTACAGACGGATTCATTGGACGAATCGTGGAAACCGGTATGGGGTGAGCAATCGCTTATCCGTAACCATTATAACGAAATGTTGCTTACCTTGGAACAAGGTTTCAGCGGGCGCACGTTGAATATACGTTTTCGTCTCTTTAATGATGGTTTGGGATTTCGTTATGAGTTTCCCGAACAACCTACTTTGAATAAGTTCGTTATCAATGAGGAACTGACTCAGTTCAATTTGGCGCATGATTATACGGCTTTTTGTATGCCGGGTGATTATGACACTAATGAGTTTACTTACACCACAGCTCCTCTTTCTCAGATACGTGAAGAGATGCCTAAACAATCCGTGGCCATGAAGTCGTATGAAGCGAAATCGGCGGGTGATTTGATAGTACAGACGCCTCTGATGCTGAAAGGGAGCAACGGATTGTACATTAATATCCATGAAGCTGCTTTGGTGGATTACGCAGCTATGGAATTGAATGTAAATGATAAGTCTTTTTGTTTGACTGCCTGCTTAGTACCGGATAAAAACGGTGATAAAGGTTTCTTGCAAACCCCTTGCTTCTCGCCTTGGCGCACAGTGGTAGTAAGTGATGACGCAAGGAATATCCTTGCCAGTAAGCTGATTCTGAATCTGAATGAGCCTTGCGGATATGCAGATACATCTTGGATTAAGCCGATGAAATATATCGGTGTATGGTGGGGGATGCATCTCGGCGTAGAAACCTGGAAAGATTGGGCATACAGCAGTTATAATCGTGCAAAACCGGGAGTGACCGATTATAGCAAGCTGACTCCTAATGGGCGTCATGCGGCCAATACCGATAATGTAAAAAGATATATTGACTTTGCTGCCAAACATGGTTTTGCCGCCGTATTGGTGGAGGGATGGAACGAAGGTTGGGAAGACTGGACGGCTTATACTAAAAATCGCCAGTTTAGTTTTACTTCTCCCTATCCGGATTTCGATGTAGATGAATTGCAGCGGTATGCTCATGAAAAGGGGGTGCGTGTAATGATGCATCATGAAACGTCTGCCAATGCCGCTGATTATGAACGACAATTGGATGATGCTTTCAAATTTATGGTGAATCATGGTTATAATGCAGTAAAAACGGGTTATGTAGGCCCTATAATTCCGCGTTGCGAATATCATGCTTCGCAATGGATGAATAATCATTATATACATGTGGCAAAGCGCGCAGCGGATTTTAATATTATGGTAAACAGTCACGAAGCTGTACGTCCTACGGGGTTGTGCCGTACTTATCCAAACTGGTTGGCGCAGGAATCTGCCCGTGGAACCGAATTTGAATCAATGGGCGGTAATCCGGTGGATCACACTACTATTTTACCTTTTACCCGTTTAATGGGCGGACCGATGGATTATACTCCGGGTATCTTTCAGGGAGATTTGAGTTATTACGAGAACGGTTATAAAAAGGATCAGCAGGCACGTACTACATTGGCCCGTCAATTGGCTTTGTATTGTACTATGTATAGTCCGCTTCAAATGGCTGCGGATTTGCCTGAGAATTACGAACGTTTTATAGATGCATTCCAGTTTATCAAGGATGTGGCGGTAGATTGGGATGAAAGCAGGTATTTGGAAGCCGAACCGGGTGATTATATCACTGTAGCACGACGTGCCAAAGGTACAAATAATTGGTTTGTAGGCTGTACGGCCGATGAGAATGGGCATGTATCCAATCTTAAACTTGATTTTTTGATTCCTGGTAAGAAGTATATCGCTACTGTTTATGCCGATGCAAAAGATGCCGATTGGAAGAAAAATCCGCAGGCTTATGTTATTCGCAAAGGGATTGCTACTTCCAAAACCAAACTGAAACTTAGGGCGGCTTCGGGTGGAGGCTATGCCATCAGTTTGATAGAAGTGCAAGATAAAGCAGAGTTAAGGAAAATGAAAAGTTTACCAACTAATATTTATTGAAAAATGAGACGAATAAGATTATGTAAATTCAATGCTTTACTTCTCTTGGCAGGACTATGCGTGATGGGCAGTTGTGCCGAAGACGAATTACCGGCACCGATGAAGAAAGCGCGGACTGTGGTAAAACTTACGGCAGATTGGTCGGAATGTTCTTCGGCAGCACCGGCGAAATATATGGTACGTATAGGCAATGAGACACAGGAAGTAACCGGTAATGTAAATAGTTTTTTATTGCTCTCCACAAGTGATTATGGCATGGTGGCGTATAATGAACCGCAAGGAGTTAGTGTTAACGGTAATATAGCTACCCTGAATACGGTAGCTACAAGGAGTGAGGGAAGTTCTGTCGTTACAGGTAATCCCGATGATTTGTTTTCTGTTTCGGAGGATTTAGTACAGGATGAACTACTTGCTTTGACAGGAGATACATTGCGGCTGACTGTAAAGATGCAACAGCGTACACGTCAAGTTAATATAACAATGGATACCGATGTGGAGAGTATTAAATCGGTGACAGGTATGCTGGATAATGTAGTTTCGAGTATAGACCTGACTACCGGTGAACTGCTGAGTGTGGCTAAAGCTTCTGTCAGTTTTACTGCGTCACCGGTAGCAGAAGGTGAGGCAAGTATGCGGCTCAAAGGCACTGTGCGTCTATTGGGGGTATCTCAAGAAAAAGCCCAGCGGCAGATAATGACGGTGGAGATAACTAAAGAAGATGAAACAACTGAGACAATAACTACCGACCTTACTGAAGTATTGTCTAAACTTGACGAAGGCGGTAATACGCCGTTGGATATAGAAGGAAAAGGTGGGTTCAACGGTAATGTCATAAATTGGATTGTGGAAAAAAAAGGAGATTTAGATTGGTTAAAATAATTAAGAACTTTAAAGACTTAAGCAATGAAAAAGAACACATGTTTTGTTATGCTGGCTGCTTTGATGATGGCAGGTTGCAGCAATGAAATAGACGAACAGGTAATGGATAGCAGACGGGTACCACTGCAAATAAATGGTGATATCAATATGCTTATGACACGTGCGGCAGATGACCATTGGGATGAGAAGGACGCTATCGGTGTGTATATGGTAAGTGCAGAAAATAGCATAGTAGGTGATGTAAGTAATTATCGTTATGTAGTAATTGATAAGAACAATGGTAATTTTTCTCCTGACGGGGAAACTAATACGGCTTATTTTCCCGAAAGTGATGATGTTGTGAATGTAGTGGCTTATTATCCGCAAGGAAATGTAGTTGAAAATAAATTATCGTTGGATTTAGCTAATCAGGATGAGCAGCCACGTATAGATTTAATGTCAGCAAAAGCAGAAGGTGCAAGTAAAAGTACTCCTATTATTAATCTTGGATTTAAACATCGTTTGACTAAACTTTTTTTTGAAATAGAAGGTGATGTCAATACCGATGGTATATATGCTGCAATAGGCAATCAATATACTGATATTCAGTATGATATTTTGAATGATAAGTTGTTGATTGCTGATGGGAGTGAAAAAAAAGACATAGTTATGAAATATTGGAATTTGAGTAATTATCGTTTTACAGAAGCTATTGTGTTACCCAATGAAGAAAACAATAGTGCAGAAGATCGTAAATTGACATTTCAATTGAATGAAAAAATATTTAATGCGACGATTAGTAACAGTACTACATTTGAAGCTGGTAAGAAGTATACTTATAAAGTTAAATTTGAAACAACTCCTTCAGGAAATATAAATGTAAGTATTACAGGAGTAAGCATTAAGAATTGGGACGATGGTGATATAAGTGATGATAATATAATAGTTCCTGGAACATTGAAATTTGATAGATTATACTTGGCAAGTGGTTTCACGGATTGGGGACGGCCGTATGAAATGATGAAAAGCACAGATGGGAAAACCTTTACTTGGACAGGAAATGTAAAAGATGATAACCAAGAAATGAAATTTGCTCTCCTTCAACAAAGTATTATTGGAGATGTACAATTAATGCCTAATATGAATGGAACAACTAATAAAGAAGTAGAATTAAATGTGGAAATGAATGCATATCCTGTGATATATTATGATAATGAATCCATTAAACGTGATAATAAGTGGGTGATAAAAGAAAAAGGTACATATACTGTCACTGTTAATGTGGAAACTATGAAAGTAGAAGTGAAAAAGTTAGATGTTGTTTATTTGGTTGGAAGTGTTTTATCAGTGGAAGAGGGTGAAAATCAAAACAATGGTTATGATTTGAAAAGAGCTCCCTATTTTACAAAGATAGATAACAATAAATATGAATTGATAATCAACTTGCATGAGGGTGACTTTAAAATACTCTCCAAAATAGAATATACTAATACTAATGATGATTATTATGCTCCTAAGGCAAATACTCCATTTGTAACAGGAAGTAACATGAATGTAGATTGTCGTCAGGAGAATGGTAAAGATTACAAATGGCAAGTAACTGAAGCCCAAACCGGTACTTATAAACTCACTCTGAATACTTCCGAATTGGAAAATGTAACATTAACCGCAGAGAAATTATAATCAGCAACAACTGAATCAACAGGGTGAAATAACAGTTTTCAGGATTTTATAAAAAGCTTATATCCTCATTCATAAATACATGTCTATATTAACGGAATAATCTATGAATGAGGATATTTTTTGTACTATTAAAAGCCTTTTAATAAAGGCTCATATAGTAAAGGGGCGGGGAGGTATAATCAAGGAATAGACATAGGTTATACAAACTGTCAGTTAGTGATATGAATTCAGATAAATCATACAGATTTATTTATTATTTACTTAAACAGGTACTTTTGAATATGAAACAAACTTTTCAAATGATAGTATTGGTAACTTGTGCGTTGTTTATGGCACTGACGGTGCAAGCGCAGAATGCTACCAAGGTTTACCAACAGGTTTCTCCGGACAATAATGTCCATCTTTCTTTTGAACTGCAAGAAAAAGGCAAACCCTCTTATTCTTTACAATACAAGAAATCTCAGGTTATCAATCCCAGTACCTTGGGCCTTGAACTGAACGGGCAGGAAAGCTTGCAGGAGGGATTTGAAGTAGTAAATACCTCTACATCTTCGTTCGATGAAACTTGGCAACCGGTGTGGGGAGAGAATAAGGATATACGTAATCATTATAACGAACTGCTGGTGGAACTGAAGCAAACATCGACCGGCCGTTTTATGAATCTTCGTTTCCGCGTGTACGACGATGGGATAGGCTTTCGTTACGAATTCCCTCAGCAGAGGAATTTAGTCTATTTCGTTGTCAGGGAGGAACATTCGCAGTTTGCCATGAGCGGTGACCATACTGCATGGTGGATTCCGGGAGATTATGATACACAAGAATATGATTATACGGAGTCTAAACTTTCCGAAATCCGCGGGTTGCTGCAAGGCGCTGTCAGCGGTAATGCTTCGCAGACTGTTTTCTCGCCTACCGGTGTGCAGACTTCCCTTCAGATGAAAACGGCCGAAGGACTTTATATCAATTTGCACGAGGCTGCGTTGGTTGATTATTCATGCATGCATCTTAATCTGGATGATAAGAATTTAATATTCGAATCATGGCTGACTCCGGATGCGGTAGGAAACAAAGCATATATGCAGAGTCCTTGCCATACTCCTTGGCGTACGGTGATGGTGAGTGACGACGCACGGAAGATATTGGCATCGAATCTTATTCTTAACCTGAATGAGCCTTGTAAATATGAAGATACTTCTTGGATTAAGCCGGTGAAGTACATCGGTGTGTGGTGGGAAATGATTGCCGGTGGAAAGCCATGGGCGTATACTTGGGATATTCCTTCGGTGAAACTCGATGAAACGGATTATACCGGGGTGAAACCCAACGGGGTCCATCCGGCTAACAATGCTAATGTAAAGAAGTATATTGATTTTGCCGCCGAACATGGCTTCGACCAAGTATTGGTGGAAGGCTGGAATATTGGTTGGGAAGATTGGTTTGGCAATTCTAAAGATTATGTTTTCGACTTCCAAACTCCTTATCCCGATTTTGATATTAAAATGCTGAATGAATATGCTCATTCAAAAGGGGTGAAACTGATGATGCACCACGAAACATCATCCTCTGTACGTAACTACGAACGGCATATGGAAGCGGCTTATCAGCTGATGAATAAATATGGATATAACTCGGTCAAGAGTGGTTATGTGGGGAATATGATTCCCCGCGGAGAACATCATTACGGACAGTGGCTTAATAATCATTATCTGTATGCTGTGACTGAAGCTGCGAAGCATCGTATCATGGTTAATGCCCATGAGGCAGTACGTCCTACGGGACTTTGCCGCACGTATCCAAACCTGATTGGTAATGAGTCTGCCAGAGGTACGGAATACGAGGCTTTTGCCGGTAACAAACCTTTTCATACCACTGTGCTTCCGTTTACTCGTCTGCAAGGCGGCCCGATGGATTATACCCCTGGTATTTTCGAAATGGATATGAATAAATTGAATCCCAACAGTCATTCTCATGTAAACTCCACTCTTGCGCGTCAACTGGCATTGTATGTCACTATGTATAGCCCTTTGCAAATGGCTGCCGACCTTCCGGAGAATTACGAACGTTTTATGGATGCTTTTCAGTTCATCAAGGATGTAGCGGTAGATTGGGATGAAAGCCGTTATCTTGAAGCCGAACCGGGACGTTATATTGTGGTTGCCCGTAAGGCTAAGGGAACGGATAATTGGTTTGTAGGCTGCACCAGTAACGAGGACGGTCATATTTCAGCATTGAAGTTGGACTTCCTTGATAAGGATAAGAAGTATATTGCCACTGTCTATGAAGACAGTAAGGATGCCCATTATCGAACTAATCCTCAAGTTTATACCATTCGGAAAGGAATTGTGTCGGCCAAATCTGTATTGAAAATGAAAGCAGCGCCGGGTGGCGGTTATGCTATCAGTATCATGGAAGTTACGGATAAGGCTGCAATGAAAGGAGTGAAGAATCTGAAATAATATTTTAATTGAAATATTGAATGCCCAATGAATGGATTTAAGAAATCTTCTTCTCAAAAGAAACCCTTGCAACAAGGGTTTCTTTTGAATTTTAAAAAGGGGAAAACAATTATTTGTTTGGTTGCCCTACTAATGCTGGCAACCGCAAAGACTTCAGCGTCCGATAATAATCCGGTTGCCAATCCTGAAGCGGTGGTGATTTGCGGAAAAGCGCGCTTCACTGTTCTTACACCGGAAATGATTCGCATTGAATACAGTGCTAAAGGTATATTTGAGGACCAAGCTACGTTTACCGTAACCAATCGTAGGCTGAAGGTGCCACGTTTCAGGAAGAGGGAAGACAATACGTATTTGTATATAGTTACCGATAAGGTAAGGTTGAAATATCGCAAAAGTACAAATCCGGTGACAACTCCTGCCTCTCCTGAAAATCTGACCATAACTATCGATAACAATGGATGTGAGTCTGTGTGGTATCCCGGTAAATCAGATTCGTTGAATCTTAAAGGTACCTGCCGCACTCTTGACGGAAGTAATGGAGATAATAAGCGTGCCGAAATGGAGAACGGATTGATATCACGTTCCGGATGGGCTGTCATAGACGATTCATGGGCTGCCATACGCTCTGACGGTGGGCGTTCTTATGCTCTCCGGCCCAATGCGGATATGGAGTTTGACTGGTGGGCGGAACGCTCCGATACGGATGCTCTTGACATCTATTATCTGGGTTATGGTAATGATTATAAGAAAGCTATTTCCGACTACACTAAAATTGCGGGTAAGATACCATTGCCGCCCGATTATGTATTCGGATATTGGTATAGCAAATACTCTGCTTATTCGGCAGATGACTACCGCCGGATTATGTCTGAAATCAAGGATAATAAGATTCCTGCCGATGTAATGATTCTGGATATGGATTGGCACTGGAACGTAGGAAATGGACAATCCGGAGATAAAGGTGGTTGGACAGGATGGTCGTGGAATACCAATCTGATTCCGAATCCTAAGGGCTTGCTCCGGGATATCCATGATAATAATTTTAAGATTGCCCTTAATCTTCATCCTGCCGACGGTATAAACAAGAATGAATCGCCTGTCTATTTCGCGGCAATGAACTCGGAACTTAATGGTAAGTATCTTAACGACAAAAAAGATAATATCTCTTGGAGCATTGACTATACGGATTTTACAAAATCATTCTTTAAAAATATCATCCGTAATCACGAAAGTGAGGGAGTTGACTTCTGGTGGATTGACTGGCAGCAACATCTTACAAGCAATGATACTTACGGATTGAGTGAAACATTCTGGTGCAATCATATATTCTTTAACGATATGGTGAGAAAACGTACAGACCGTAGACCTGTAATTTTCCACCGTTGGGGAGGCTTGGGCAGCCATCGTTATCAGATTGGTTTTTCGGGCGATGCTCTTATAAACTTTCAGACTCTTGGCTTCCAACCTTATTTTACGGCTACAGCTTCGAATGTAGGGTATGGCTATTGGGGGCACGATCTTGGCGGACATGCATTCACAGATGAGAGTATTGTAAATGATCCGGAACTTGTACTTCGTTGGATACAATTCGGAGTGTTTACACCGATTTTCCGTACACATGCGACAAACGATGCACGCATAGAACGTCGAATTTGGAAATTTGATAATTTTCCGACGATGCTTGAGGCGGTACGGCTTCGCTACTCGCTTTTTCCCTATCTCTACACTATGGCCCGTAAAGCTTATGATACCGGTATATCTGTTTGTCGTCCTCTGTATTATGAATATCCGGAGAGTGAGGAAGCTTATGTCTATGAGAACGAGTATTTTTTCGGTGATGATATCCTTGTAGTTCCTATTACTGAAGCTGCTGTTGATGGTATCAGTGCCAAGGAAATCTGGTTTCCTGAAGGAAAATGGTGGAGCGTATCTACCAATGAACTTATTGAGGGACCGTGTAAAAAGGTTATGAATTTCACACACGAGCAAATACCCTATTTTTTCAGACAAGGGGCTATCATACCCTACAACCCTCCTACTGTAATGAATGTTACCGAACGTCCGGATAATCTAATCCTGAATATTGTAGCCGGTTCTGATGGTGAAAGTTCTTTATATGAAGACAGTGGAAATAATAGTGATTATGCCACTATGTACTCTACAACAGCTCTGAAACAAATAGCTGATGGAAATAGAGGTAAGTATATTATTTCTGCACGTCGGGGTAATTATAAGGGTGGCGTGTCTGTACGTTCATATACGTTGCGGATATTTGATACTGCCGCACCCGTATCCGTAAAGGTGAACGGTAATACTGCTGTATCGTATGTTTATGACAAAGATAAAAGATGTACTACGGTAGAGGTTCCTGCCATAAAATGCTCCACAGGAGTTAAAGTTGAAGTTATCTATTCTTTCGAATAGATAACTTCAAATCTGTTTTTGAATACGCTATTGTCGAAAGATATTTTTCGGCAGTTGCATTTTTTATAATGTTCGCTTTTGCGCGGACAGTTGTTCGGAAATGAACACAGCTTTGTTTTAGATAATCGTTGATTTTCAGTTGTTTATAAGTTTGGCACAGCAATTGACTATATATAGCCGAAGGCGCTCGGCAAAGAAAGCCTGAATAACTCAAACTAATAATAACAATAAAAACATAACGATTATGAAGACAAATGTAATTCTTAAGGCAGTGGTAATGGTAGCGGTAGTAATGGCAAGCGTATTAAACTTCTCTGCGAATGCAATGAATCCTACGGATTACGTAAAGAACGAGGAAATGAGCGGCGAACTGGTAACAGCCCGGACAATCTTCCGTAATGAGGATGGTTATTTATTCCGTCACCTGCGTTATACTTATGGCTATGACAATGAGAGTCGTGTAATCAGCAAAGAAGCTTCCAAATGGGACAGTGTAAAAGAAGCGTGGGTTCCTTACTTCAAGCTGGATATCGAATATACGGGTGATGAGGTTTCTTTGAGCTATGCCCGTTGGAACTCCAAGGACAATGCTTACAATGATAATATTGAAACCAGCGTTTACGAACTGAATCACAATGACGCTACTTTGATGCTGGCAAGTGTGAAATGAGATATACAGGCATAAAAAAAGGAGTACCGCTGTACTCCAACCTTTGTTAACCTTAAATCTAAT
>ENA-OPAA01000880-OPAA01000880.1-human-gut-metagenome-genome-assembly--contig:-NODE-880-length-18975-cov-3.228277_pt1 | contig 18975 bp, 16 predicted proteins | sample MGYA00241049_ERZ501414 | MGnify/ENA primary metagenome ERZ501414 (study PRJEB25962, sample SAMEA2042520) | human gut metagenome | biome: human gut; feature: human-associated habitat; material: faeces... | reverse complement strand
TCACTGGAAGCAATCCGGGTTCGAATTCTGGAAGAAAATGAATTACTCGCCGAGAAAAAACTTCCGATTCTAGGGCATTACCGGATTCGAATATCCGGGAATTCCTATCAGCCAAGGAAGATTGGAGGACTTCGGGGATTATATTTACATTATTGTTATCTTTTGGGAATCCTGCCAAATATCCACCCGTCAATATCATCCAAACAAGTGCATGTCTTGCTCCGGGAGGATTTGTTAAAACTGAATACTATTTCAAAAGAGGCGAAGCTGCTCTGCCATTATCACATAGATACTGCAGAGAAGCTTTTTTCATTGAAAGAAAGGTTGCAGAAGAAAATGGAGCAGTGCGTGGAGGAACGGAAGCACCTGCGTTATAAGATCCGGGCGGACAGACCGGAAGAAGAAATACAGGACCTGAAAGAACAGATAAAAGGTCTGACAGAAGAAATTGGAACGCTCAGAAAGGAGGTGGTGCTTTGCGATGGGATTGCCGCACGTTCCAAGGTGATTGAAGAAAAATTTAAGATGGTGCGGGAAGAAAAAGAGAAGAAGGAGGAACAAAGCCATGAACACATCAGGCGAAGCCGCTGACCAGGTGGTACGAATGTCTCTGGAAGTCGGTGAAGCTGCATTGAAAATCAGCGGTACAGGTGCGAAGCATCTGGCAGTGATGTTGTATGCAGTCTTAAAAGAGAAGAAAAAGACAAAAGGCAGGGCAAGACTTGAGACACTGGTCAAATCGGGTAGACCACTGACGGTGTTTTCAGTGAAAGAAAGTGACCTGAAGCAGTTTGTGCAGGAAGCAAAACGATATGGCGTGTTGTATTGTGCAGTCCGAAATCCTAAAGGAAGCAGTGACGGACTGGTAGATGTGATTGTAAAGGAAGAAGATGCACCAAGAATCAACCGTATCGTAGACAGATTCCAGTTCGCATCTGTTACAGAAGCGGCGAAGATTAAGACGGAAATTGAACGGACACGTGCAGAAAAAGCGAAAGCCGGAAAATCGGAGAAGCAGGAAAAGAAACCGGAAAAGGTACAGACTCAGCAGGAAAAACAGGGACAGGCAGAACCGGAGAAAGATTATCCGCAGAAATCCAAGGAGGATCAGCTTATGGACGAGTTGTTTGGAGAGTCGGTGAAGAAAGAGGGTAAGGAGCAAAACCCCTCTTTGGCAAAGACGACCAAATCCCGTCTGTCCGAGCCTACCTCAAAGAAGCAAGAGAAAACCGCAGAGGGTACTTCTAAGTTATACGCTCCGGAAAAACCAGAGAAACCATCGGTCAGAAAGGAACTTCGGGAAATACAGAATGCAAGGAAGAAAGAAGCGGAGCGGCGTGAGAATAGAAATGATCCGGTGAGAAATCAGGGAAATAAAGACCGGAATCAGATTCGCCACCAGCAGCCACAACAGAAACGAAAACCAAGGAAAGGGAAAGAGAGGTAAATTTTATGGATAATAGTTTTGATTCTTTATTAAATGCATCGGCTGTACCACAGGATGAAAAGGTACAGGCATTTATTGCGGAAAGCAAAAATAACAGGAATCGCTGCTATGAGTTGTCAGAGCAGGTAACCGCACAAGTGGCAACGGATGGGAAAATGCTGCAGAAGTATCTGGATGTACAGAGTACCTTTGATCGATATACTACCAATAATGCACTTCTGATTCTGGCACAAAGACCAGATGCACAGAAATTAGGTGACTATGGATACTGGAGAGATCATGGATTTTATTTAAAACGTATGGAACGACAGAATCCAGTTCTGATTTTAGAGCCAGGAAAAACATATAAGCGTGAAGATGGTACAGTTGGAAATTATTATAATGCGAAAAAGCTATATGATATTTCTCAGACTACAATGTCCGATACAACAATTCAAAAGTCAGAATATGAAGAACATGATTTAATCCGGGCGTTAGTCAGTACCCCTCCGGTAAATATTGTTGCAGCAGAACCAGAACAGATGCCGGATGAAAAAGGAGCATTTTTTAAACCGGAAGAAGGTTGTATTTATGTAAGAAAAGGGATGAGTGCACAGGAAATCTTTCAGAATCTTGTGCCGGAATTGGTATTTGCCGGATATGCGGATGGGAATCCGCACTATGATAAAAATGAAGATGCATTTCATGTATCGTGTGCGTCTTATATGTTGTGTAAAAAATATGGAATAGATACCAGTCGATATGATTTTTCACATGCACCAGAGTTCTTTGAAAAAATGGAGACTCAGGAAGTGCGGGCGGAACTTTCCAGAGCCAGAGATGCAGCGAATGCAATTTCTGCAAGAATGGCAAAGGTACTGGATCAGAATCGAAATGCAACTTACCGACAGTCAGAGGCTGAAAAAAACGGGCAAGACAGTTCTGAAAATGTGAAAGATAAGAAAGAAAATCCAGAGCCTGAAAAGAAAGAACAGAAATCCAGAGGACAACATAGAAAAGAAGCACGCTAGAAAAATTCGGGAAAGGAGAATGCAAAATGAGCAGTGATACGATTACGTTAGAACTGGACAAATATGAGAGCGGTGTAGTGTTCCATTCCCTGAAGGACAAGCGGAATCAGATGCTGAAAGAGGGAAAAGATACGGAGCTTGTCGATGATGTTTTAATGAAAGTCATTGAGAAAATCGAAGTACCGCCGGAGAAGGAAAAGCGAGGACGCAGAAGCCATGAAGAACGATGATGAGCAGAGTGGTCTGATACTGGCAGTAATTGGAATTATCCCGGTTATCTGGTTTGCGTTACTTGTCGCACCTTATCTTTCGTCTGGTCTTATGGGGATTCTGGATGGAGTCCCGGAAGCAATGAACCATCCGTTTTCCATTCGGTTATGTGGGGACAGTGTAAAAACTGTCCTTATTTTTTTGCTGTCTTACGGCATGGGAATCGGGATTTATATTTCTACCAAGAAACATTACCGACGAGGTGAAGAACATGGTTCTGCTAAATGGGGAAATGTGAAGAAAATAAATCGCAGATACAAGGAGAAGCGGTTTACAAAAAATAAGTTGCTGACCATGCATGTGCAGATCAGTTATAACATGAGGAAACATTTGCGAAATGTATTGACGGTTGTAATTGGCGGTTCTGGTTCCGGAAAGACCAGATTTTTTGCAAAGCCGAATCTGATGCAGGCGAATACTTCTTTTGTGGTTTTAGATCCAAAAGGAGAAAATCTAAGAGATACTGGGTATCTTCTGGAAGAAAAAGGATATGAGGTAAGAGTGCTTGACCTGATCAACATGGAAAAGAGCCATTGCTATAACCCGTTTGTATATCTGAAGGACGATAACGATGTGCAGAGATTGGTAACGAACTTATTCAAAGCGACTACACCCAAGGGAAGTCAGTCTAACGATCCATTCTGGGATACCGCAGCTTCTATGCTGTTGTTGGCACTGATTTTCTATCTGAGATATGAAGCACCGGAAGAAGAACAGAATTTCCCGATGGTAATGGAAATGTTACGTGCCGGAGAAGTCAGAGAGGACGATGACCAGTACCAGTCACCGCTTGATGAATTGTTTGAGCGGTTGGAAATGAAGAACCCGGAACATATCGCAGTAAAGTATTACAAAGATTATCACTCTGGTAGTGCCAAGACATTAAAATCCATTCAAATCACATTAGCCGCAAGACTTGAGAAATTCAACTTATCCAGTCTGGCAGCACTGACCGCAACGGACGATTTAGACCTGCCATCACTAGGAGAGCGAAAAGTGGCTTTATTTGCGTTAATCCCGGACAACGACACCAGTTATAACTTTCTGGTGTCAATTTTGTATACCCAGTTATTTCAGCAGTTGTTCTATCTGGCAGACCATAAATATGGAGGGAGACTTCCGGTTCATGTGCATTTCCTCATGGACGAATTTGCAAATGTTTCACTGCCTGATGACTTCGATAAGATTCTGTCTGTGATGCGTTCCAGAGAAGTGTCAGTCAGTATTATTTTGCAGAATCTGGCGCAGTTAAAAGCATTGTTTGAGAAGCAGTGGGAAAGCATTATGGGAAATTGTGATGAATTTTTATATTTAGGCGGCAATGAGCAGGGAACACATAAATATGTCAGCGAACTTCTTGGCAAGGCAACGATTGACACGAACACCTATGGAAAATCAACAGGACATTCTGGGAATTATTCCACCAATTATCAGAATACAGGGCGGGAGCTGATGACACCCGATGAAGTTCGCATGTTGGATAACCGATATGCGATTCTTTTTATTCGTGGAGAAAGACCAATTTTAGACGAGAAATTTGATATTTTAAAGCATCCCAATGTGGGACTTACGACTGACGGAAACGGGAAACCATATCTGCATGGTACGGTTGGCCGGGCGGTGGCAAGTATCTCACTGGGAGACAGCTTAGAAGGTGAACTCACAGACGATTCACTGGAATCGGAAGATTACGAATTATTATCTGATGAAGATTTGGAAGAAATTATCCAGAAATATGTGTAAATCCAAGAAAAATATATAGGAGGCTATCAAAAAATGAAGTTAGATATGCGAAAGAAGCAGGAGAAGAAAGAAACAAGAAAATCAACGAAGAAGCTGCCAATGACAGCAAAAATGAAACGTGCCATGGCAGTGTATATTGCAATGGTACTGATTATGACAGCAGGAGCAAGTACCGTATTTGCAGCAGACGATCCACTGACCGTTATCAATAATCTGTCCACGTTTATCTTTGGACTGATTCGTGCCATCGGAATGATTTTGTTGGGATTTGGAATTGTGCAGGTCGGTTTATCACTGAAATCTCATGATCCAAGCCAGAGAGCGAATGGATTCCTGACACTTGCAGGCGGTGTCATTATTACATTTGCAAAAGAAATCCTGAATCTGATTACGGGTTAAGAAGAATAGAAAACAAGAAAAAGAAAATGGGACGGTGCAGGCCCGAAAGGAGCCGCACCGCCCAAGCTAAGACAGGAGGTGTTTAGAACGTGTCAGATAACTGGGTAGTACAGAACTTGCAAAATGCTTTGGATACCTGGAACAGTAAACTTGCGGAAATATGGCAGATACTCACACAGTCACCGGAAAACTTTAAGGGTGGCGGTATCTGGCAGGTGATTGTGCAGATTCATGGAGCGTTGCAGGCAATCGGCTATGCTTTGTTAGTGCTTTTCTTTGTAGTTGGAGTGGTCAAGACTTGTGGAAGTTTTACAGAGGTAAAAAGACCGGAACATGCATTGAAAATTTTTATACGTTTTGCGATTGCAAAAGGCGTAGTCACGTATGGATTGGAATTGATGATGGCACTTTTTAATATTGTACAGGGAGTAACGAGTACGATTATGAAGACAGCAGGATTTGGAAGTACGGAAGATACAGTATTACCGGACGAGATTATAAAGGCAGTAGAAGATTGTGGATTTTTTGAAAGTATTCCTCTATGGGCGGTGACGTTGATCGGTGGACTTTTTATTACAGTTCTGAGCTTCATTATGATTATGAGTGTATATGGAAGATTTTTTCGATTATATCTTTATACAGCCATTGCACCGATTCCGTTATCTTCCTTTGCAGGAGAACCAAGCCAAAATATTGGAAGAAGTTTCTTGAAATCCTATGCAGCAGTGTGTTTGGAGGGAGCAATCGTGGTACTTGCCTGCATTATTTTTTCATTATTTGCATCATCACCGCCAGTAGTCGATCCAGATGCAGCTGCAGTCACTATGGTGTGGAGTTATATTGGAGAATTGATTTTCAATATGCTTGTACTGGTCGGGGCAGTGAAAATGTCAGACCGAGTAGTGCGGGAAATGATGGGATTGTAAAAAGGACGCCCGAAAGCATCCTTAAAATTTATTCTACAATGTTGTTGCTGTTGTTATACCGCATATTCCCCTGAGAATCAAAATGAACAGAATCTAAAGGAATCCCTCTTTGTCTGGCACGAGAAATCTGGAAGGACATATCGTCTTTCATAACTTTGTAGTATTGATGTTCCTGCCATTTGCGTCGCAGAGCAAAAATCCAGCTGAGAACAGAAAAGGCAGTCAGCAGATAGAGGATTGCAAATGCAAGTTTCTCATGAGTTGCTGCCCATGGATTCAGAATTGTGGAAACAGCAAGAAAGTATAACAGCGGTAAGGTCAGATTTAATCTGGCAGCAATCCGAAACAGCAGAGAAATCAGGAATAGAGCAACGGTAACAACAAGTGAAATCATAACAGTGATTGGCATAGGTCAGTCCCCCTTTCATTTACCCAAAGTGTAACAGAACAGGAAAAATATAACAAATGTGCGATTTGGAGGTGTATCGTTTTGGAAGTAAAAATTAACAAGGAAATCAGGGATTACACGGAAGCAATCTTTTTCGGATTGTCCCTAAGACAGTTTATCTTTTCAGGATTAGCCTGCGGGATTGCCGTTGGGCTTTATTTTTTGCTTCACCCATACATGAGTATGGAAACAGTGAGCTGGATTTGTGTACTGGGAGCTGCCCCATGTGTAGTGTTCGGGTTTGTAAAATATCATGGAATGACAGCGGAGCAGTTTATCTGGGCATGGATTAAATCGGAAATCCTGATGCCGAAAAAACTGGTGTTCCGGTCAGAAAATCTTTATTTTGATGCAGTAGAACCAGTCATTAAAAAATATGAGAAAGAAAGTCTGAAGAAGGAGGGACGCAAGAAAAATGATAAAAACGCTGAGTAATATCTTCAAGCAGGATAAAGAAAAATTTGTAATTCCAAGAAGCGTACAGCAGGTAATTCCCATCGAGACCATCTGGTCAGATGGGATTTTTAAAATCGGGAGAAATAAATTTGCACGTACTTATAAATTTACAGATATCAACTATGCGGTGGCAAGCAAAGTAGATAAGGAAACCATGTTCCTGGAATATATGGACTTATTAAATTCGTTCGATTGCGGTGGAACAACAAAAATAACAATCAACAATCGCCGCTTGAATAAGGTGGATTTTGAAAAAGCAATTCTGATTCCGATGCAGGAGGACGGACTGGATTTATATCGGAAAGAGTACAACAACATGCTTTTAGATAAGGCAACCAGTTCCAACAGCATGGTGCAGGAAAAATATGTGACAGTATCCTGCTATAAGAAAACGATCGAAGAAGCCAGAACGTATTTTGCACGAGTGACAACAGAGCTGAACAGTCATTTTGCAAGATTGGGTTCCAAATGTGTAGAGATAAATGGAGAAGATAAGTTACGGATTCTGCATGATTTTTACCGTACAGGAGAAGAATCTGGTTTCCATTTTGATATTCAGGAGAATATGAGAAAAGGGCACAGCTTCAAAGATTATATCTGCCCGGATACTTTTGAATTTGAAAAAGATTATTTCCGCATGGGAGAGCGTTACGGAAGGGTACTCTTTCTTCGGGAGTATGCTTCTTACATTAAAGACGATATGATAGCAGAACTGACCGACATGAATCGAAATCTGATGTTGAGCATTGATGTGATTCCTGTTCCTACTGATGAAGCAGTGCAGGAAGTGGAAAAACGTCTGCTTGGTGTGGAGACGAATATCACAAACTGGCAGAGACGGCAGAATGCCAACAATAACTTTTCCGCAGTGATTCCTTATGACTTGGAACAGCAGAGAAAAGAAAGTAAAGAGTTCATGGACGATCTGACTACACGTGATCAGCGTATGATGTTCGGTGTACTGACTATGGTGCATACTGCAGAATCGAAAAAGCAGCTTGACGCAGATACGGAAACACTTCTGACCATTGGACGGAAAAAGTTATGCCAGTTTTCAGTTTTGAAATTTCAGCAAATGGACGGACTAAATACAGCACTTCCTATCGGACACCGAAAGATTCCGGCAGTCCGCACGCTGACATCGGAGAGCGTGGCAGTGTTGATGCCATTCCGGGTGCAGGAGATTATGGACGCAGGCGGCATCTATTGTGGAGAAAATGCAATCTCTCATAACTTAATCATGTGCAATAAAGAAAAACTCCTGAACCCGAACTCATTCCTTTTAGGTGTGCCGGGAAGTGGAAAATCCTTTAATGCAAAAATGCAGATTGTATTCCTGGCACTGGCAACGCAGGACGATATCCTGATTTGTGATCCAGAGCGAGAGTATGCATCGTTGGTTGAAGCAATGGGCGGAGAAGTGGTTCGTATTGCTGCAGGAAGCAGGGACCACATCAATGCAATGGATATGGTAGACGGATATGGAGATGGCGGTGATCCGGTAATTGAGAAGTCACAGTTTATCTTATCTTTGTTTGAGCAGTTGGATAAAAAAGGGATCAATGCGAAGGAACGTTCCATTATTGACCGATGTGTAGGGGAAGTCTATGAGGAATATCAGCATGGCGGAGCAGTGCCGACTTTACGGGTGTTGCGTGAAAAGTTTCTGGAACAGGAAGAACCGGAAGCACAGGATTTGGCACTGGTATCAGAATTATTTACAAATGGAAGTCTGGACGCATTTGCACATGAAAGTAATGTTGATGTGAATAACCGTATCATGGTATACGACATTCTGGATTTAGGAAAGCAGCTAAAGACCATGGGACTTCTGGTTATCACTGATGCAATGCTGAACCGGGTAACAGAGAACTGGAAACAGGGAAAGCGAACTCATATTTTCTTAGACGAGTTTCATGTAGTATTTGAAAATGAGTATTCCGGAGCATTTTTTAACTCTGCATGGCGAAGATTTCGTAAGCGTAATGCATTTCCGACAGCAATTACCCAGAACGTGGAATATCTGTTAGATTCTGTTCTTGCAAGTACGATGATTTCCAACAGTGAGTATATCGTGATGCTTAATCAGGCAGAGCCGGACAGAGCAAAACTGGCAACACTACTAAATATCTCCACAGAACAGATGGGATATATGCGGTGAAGAGTTGAAGGTTATGGACAAAGTTACGGAGCGATTGTTGTGGGGAGATTATTTATGTAGAAATAAAAGAACGAGAGTTCAGTCAAAAGATTATATGACACAGAAATGAACGAAAATTTAAGAAAATCTAAATAGTATTTCCAACTGTTTTCCAGTATACTGAAACTATAATTGGACATTGGAACTTAAGTTATGTGGTGAGGGTATAGTGCGATAACTTAGAGGGACAAAGTGTATATAGAAAGTGCTGCGGCTTTCCTTCGGCAAACCATTCCGAGGAACCTCTGAAAGCGGGAATCGTGTTCAGCAAAGGCTTCCACGATTCCTGGGTTTCATCTCCATTACCTCGAAGGGAACCGGAGTATATATATTTGGAAATCCGCCTGTTCAACGGTATCGAATGATTTTCTGGATGTGTTGGAATCTGCAGGAAGAGAATTGATGGAAACACAGATTATACTTACCTGCGCTGTACCACTCATACTCTATGCAAGTGTAAGCCTGTTAAGTTTCTTCTGGTTTACACCTATAACTTTGAGTGCCAGCCTTAGTTCTAACGCAAAAATACCACCGCATTGATATTTTTTCTCCCATGCGGTGGTTTCTTTTCTTACTCCACTGCCTTTACCGCAGCAGACATTTTTTCTTCATTTTGTTTTGAAAAATACAGTTTTGTTTCCCCAATGATCACTTTTCTAAGTGCAATGATTGCGATCAGGTTTGGAATGATCATCAGCGCATTCGTGATATCTGCCAGGAGCCAGATTGGTTCCAGCGATAAAAACGGTGCCAGTGCAATCGCTGCAATGTAGATGATCTTATATGGTTTGATCCATTTTGTTGTGCCAGTCAGATAAACCAGGCAGCGTTCTCCGTAATAATTCCATCCCAGAATAGTGGTAAATGCAAAGAACATAATTCCTACTGCGATCAGATGCATGCCTATATTGTGTGGCAGACACATGTTATAAGCAGCTGTAACAAGTGTGCTTCCGTTCATATCCGAACTGTCCATCAGCCCGCTGCTGATGATAACTAGTCCTGTCATGGAACAGGTCAGAATCGTAGTAACAAACACACTTGTCATGGAAAGAAGGCCCTGTCTTACACCGGAATTCGTCTTCGCCGCTGCTGCCACGATCGGTGAACTTCCAAGTCCTGCCTCATTTGTATAGACACCTCTGGCAATCCCGGTTCTCATAACCGTCATAAACGTAATGACACCTGTTCCTGCAGTTCCTCCGATTACCGATTCTTTTGCAAATGCACAGGTAAAAATGGTCTTAAAAGCATCCGGTACTGCCGCCCGGTTGATCACCAGCGCCACTACCGAGCCTCCAAGAAAAGTAAGCGCCATAATCGGCACCACAATTTCAGCAACCTTTGAAATACTTTTAATTCCTCCGATCGTTACAACCGCAGTAAGCACTGTTATGATGACTCCTGCTACAATGATCGGTATATGGAATGTCACATTGACAGATTCTGTGATCGCATTTACCTGCGGAAACGTTCCGCAGCCAAATAATGCTGTACATATGCCAAACACAGAAAAGGCTTTTGCAAGCCAGATAAATCTCTCTCCCATACCATTTTGGATATAAAACATCGGTCCGCCGGCCATCTGGTTATTCTCGTCCGTCACTCGGTATTTTACCGCTAAAAGACTTTCTGAATATTTCGTCACCATACCAAGTATGGCTGAAATCCACATCCAGAATAACGATCCCGGTCCACCAATTCGAAGCGCCGTTGCAACTCCAACAATACTTCCCGTTCCTATGTCTGCTGCCATCGTTGTACATAGAGTCGCAAATGCCGATACATCTCCTTCTCCGCTTCCGGTCCCACTTTCTTTTTCAAAAATGGCCCTTACTGCACGTGGAAATTTTGTGATCTGCAGTCCTCTCAATTTAATCGTAAAGTAAAGCCCTGTACCGATCAACAGCAACAATGTCGGAGGTACCCATACATAACTTTGGATAGTCGTCAGCATCCCCATTAAATTACTCATTTCACTTCTCCTTCGCCTCTGTTATTGTTTTCCATCCATATTCTATTTTTACGATAATCTTTTCCCCACTAGATTTTTTTCTTCACCTTCTTAATCAACTTGTTTTTTGAAAAAGCTCTCTCCGTTCATAAAATTGTTCATTTTTCTTATTTCCGCTTCGACTTTCTTTATGCATATTATACATAACATTTCTGCCCGTGACAAATCAATTCTTTTTCTTTATAATAGAATTTCTTAATATATAATGAACGTCCATTTTCATTAAGCGACATGAAATTATATTTCCAATAAAATTTTACAAAAAAACACCGCCGCATCAGCTTCATTCTGACACAGCGGTACTTTTTTCTTTCATAAAACTAGTGAGTAGTTCCCATAACCTCTTTTACATCTTCTGTATTATTCACTACAGCTTCAACACAATACTCCAGAGACTTTGCGATTGTCTCAAGCGGCATACTTGCCATTCCGTTCGCCTTATCTACAACCTGATCGCAAGCATATGGTACATGGATAAATCCGGCACGGATGTTAGTGTATTTGGTTGCACACATATGCAGTACATTGTACATTACACAGTTGCATACGTAGGTTCCTGCCGTGAAAGATACATGGCATGGAAGTCCGTGAGCACGTACATTCTGAACCATTGCATTTACCGGAATTGTTGCAAAGTATCCGGTTGGACCGTCTGCCTGAAGTGGCTCATCAAGTGGCTGGTCACCTGCATTGTCCGGAATCCGGGCATCTGCAAGGTTGATTCCTACTTTTTCTACAGTGACGCAGGAACGTCCGCCTGCCTGACCTACATTGATCACTATATCCGGGTTATGTTCTTTGATTGCCGCTTCAACTGCCGGTGCACTTTTCTTGAATTCTGTAGGGATCTCTACATATACGATCTCTGCCCCCGCAATTGTTGACGGAAGAAGCTTGATTGCCTCGAATGCCGGGTTTACGCTTTCTCCTCCAAATGGATCAAATCCTGTTAATAAAACCTTCATGTTAATTTCCTCCTTTATATCTCTTAGTATAACACAGGCTCCGGGATAATAACCTTCCCCTGCTGCATAATCTGTCGGTTGTCCGTGTAGATATCCGGTTCCATACATACCAGATCAAAATGCCCTTTGGCGTTCTGAATACCTCCAAGAGCAATATTACGCCCAAGTCCTACATGGAATGTCCCATAAGCAGATTCATCTTCAATATAGCAGTTTCCAAGGCATTGTGAGCATGAATTAAGCCCGATTCCGAGTTCCCCCGCAATATAGATCCGGGGATCCTGATAATCTTCCATGTATTTTTTCAACCGAATACCGGTCGGAGTCTCTTCAATCTCCGTAATCCGTCCGCCTTTAAATAAAATCCTTGTCGGTTCCTCTGCGCGACCAATATATCCCAGAGAACCGTCAAGCACCATCACACCTTCTGTCTTTGTCTCCTCGATCGGGACATAGACCTCAATACTGGAAGAAGAATATCCCTTTCCATCCTTTAGAACTCCGTTAAAAAATCCCGGATCTCTGCCCACTTTGTAGAACATCATATCCGTTCCTGCCGGAGTTGTCACACGGACTTTTTCTGAATACTTGAGATATTTGATAAATGCCTTTGCCATCAGTCGGCTCTTCTTCGTATCCATCGTCAGAAAATCGTATTCCAGAAAAGATCTTCCGTCATTGGTTGCCAGTGGCAAGGACAGAAATTTCTTGTGTCTTTGTATCGCACGCTTTGCAGCTTTCGTTGTCACCAGCGAATACTCTGTCGCCGCGATAATTGCCGTATAAGGATCAAAAACTGCTTCATTATCATCAAAAAAGATTCCCACATGGCGCCCCTTGTTCTCGACAAGCAGTGTATTCACTGACCGTGCTTTTCCGGAAGCCTCTTTTTCCATCGCTTTTGCTTCTGCAAGATATTCCTTCGATGTCACGATCAGTACTTTGTCCCACGCCCTTACTTTTACCCATTCGTGAATAATGATCCGGGCACCCCGTTCCATATTCGGTGTCATATGTCCCTCTTCTTTCTCCATACCAAAACTAGAATAAGCTTACGAATTCTAAGGCCATTATTTTCTGCCTTTCCAGTGAAATAATGACCTTAGCTACTTATGTCTTATTTACTTTAATACTATCATATAACAGATCTGGAACACAAGCATAAAAATTGCAACCAGAACCTGATTTTTGATAGCGCCCCAGCGGTCCTTCATGTTCAAGATCGCAACCGGCAGGATGTTGAAGTTCGCTGCCATCGGTGTAAGCAGAGTTCCACAGTATCCACATGTAAGTGCGAGCATACCGATCACCACCGGATTAGCACCGTAAGCAAGAACGAACGGTGCACCGATACCAACTGTCATAACGGTGATAGCTGCGAATGCATTTCCCATGATCATGGTAAAGAGTACCATACCGATTGCATAAACGATGATCCCGATATTTACATTTCCCTTTGGAACAATCTTTTCAACAAGCTGTGCGATTACATCGCCAACTCCTGCAGCGGTAAATACACCTCCAAGACATCCAAGCAGCTGTGGCAGCATACTGAGAGGTCCTGTGATTCCAAGGAATCTTTCAGAATCATTCAAAAAGACTGCCGGTTTATTCTGTTTTGCATCGAATGCCATCAGTAAGATCATAGCTACAATCACACCAACGGTAATTGCGACCATAGAACTCATATTACTGAATAATGCAAAGAACAGAGAGCATACCGCTACGGAGAATGCCGGGACAAATATCTTCATTCCGATCTTCTTAAACTGCTGTTCTGTGTGTTCCTTTGTCGGATTATCTGTTTTTCCGATTTTTACTTTCTTGAAGATCGGCGGCAGGCACATGATCAGAACAAGCACACCAGAAACCTTTGCCGGGAGCCATGAACCAAATCCACAAACGATACCGAAAGAGCACCAGAAAACAGCGGTTCCGACTCTTGACGGATTCTCTTTATCCAGCAGGTTCTTAATTCCTGCGTAAATCGTGATCAATCCGATAATTACCCATACTACATTCAGCCCGATTGCATTAAACGAATCGCCGACCTGTATAAATTTTAAATTACTCATCTGTCTTCCTCCCTCTATTTCTTAGTATCTGTTGATTTTCCATAGTATTTCTTCATCAGTTTGTTATCTTTCAAAATAACAAATGCGCAGGAAACAACAAGTGCAACTAATGCTACCGGGATTTCAGCTGCTGCAAGGTCGATCAGTTCTACTTCGTATCCAAGACCTGCAAGTGTTGTCTGTACAAGGATTCCGCCGGCACCACCTACGAACAGTACCTGGAAGAAGAACCATGTGAAGTTCTGCATAGCAACAGCAAGTCCTTTTGCTTCTTCTACGTGATCTTCATTTGCTTTTCCTTCTTTATTGCTGATCGCACCTTCGATCATCGGAAGCAGTACCGGACGGATAAATCCGGCAACTCCACCGAAGCTGACATTGAATGCTCCAAACAGAGCATTCAGCATACCATATACAGCAACAAGCTTACCTGCTGTCGCACTTTTTACTTTACGGATCAGGTTTGCCGCTGCTTCACGCAGACCGTTTCTTTCCAGTGTACCTGTAACCAGCAGGATCATGATAAAGATTGCCATACTTCTGTTCGCTACAAAGTTTGTACCGATTGTTTCCAGAAGTCCGCCCACTCCAAGTCCTCCAACAATCCCTGTCGCGATAAGGGCCAGGAAAATAATGAGGATTGAATCCAGTTTCAGCGCGAATCCAACGATTACGATTAACACGCCAAGTAATTTGATGAGTTCCATACCTAACTCCTCCTTTAGAAAAGTATTAAAAAGTTATTTATTTTTTCCAGTCACTTTGACAATCATCGGACGCTGTCTTATGTAACTGGTCAAAATCTGTCCATCCTGCTCTTCCAGATGACATTCCATCACATGCACTGCTTCCATCAACATCCGGATAGTCGCCTCGTCATGTGCCACATGGGCCCTTGCACACAAATTCAGGTATTCACCCTGTGCGGTCTCATCTGCAACCTCGCTGGTATAAGCAACCGTTGTGATCCACGGAAAACGGATCGACGGATAACGATGGTTTGGATCTGCCGCGAACGGGATCCAGTAGTTGATCATTTCTTTATAATAGTTTGCCGGGAACAATTTCGGCATCCACGCATGTGCATATTTTTCAAACTGAGCACTCCATTCACGGTTCAATTCTCTCATCTCCGGATACTCGGCAATCTTGTCTGCGATCACATCTTCCATTACCTTATTGACCGGGTAATTGTCCTTGTACTCTGGATTGGTCACATACCAGAAATAACCATAAAGCAGAGATCTCGGAAGCCAGAAGCCTTTGTAAGACGGGGAGGTATAACCTGAAAACTGCTGCTCCCATTCATGGCTCGGTACTCCGTGATTGTCCACGATCATATCCGGGACATACCGGTCATAAATACGGGTTAATCCCATCGCCTCGCTGTGGATCGTATCCTGCTGGAAATGTTCATAGTAGAACTCTTTTCCAAGCGAATTAAATCTTGCCACATGGAATTTCCAGGTCGGATGCTCTTTCTGCAATTCATAATGGATTGCCGCACCATCCACATTTTCCATCGGAACGATCACCAGATTCAGTTTATCCGGTAAATCTTTGTAAACATCTTCTGTCAGCAGCTTCTTGATCAGGATAAATGCTGCATTTGTCGAAGATACTTCATTTGCATGATGTCTTGCATTGATCATCTCGCCAGGAATTCTTGATATACGCTTCGTCATGGACAGATAGCCTTCGTATTCCGGTTTGATCCATACTGCATAGAGTTCACGTCCTGTATAAGATACCGCAGTCCGGAACACTTCGATTCCAGGAACCTGCTTCAGTTCTTCGATGATCTCACGGTAAGTATCATATCCGATCAGTTCATGCTCATGCAGGTCAATCTCTTCAATCCGTTTCGTCTTTGGTTTTTCTTCTCTTTCCGGTGTAAGTGCTACATACTGTATCTCGCCCTGCTCACTTTCAAACAAAAGCTTCGTACCTGCAGCAACACTTTCACACTCTGCCAGTACACCCTTTGACCACAATGTTGAGTAAGTGTGTAATACATTAGATTGTACACCATTTGTGCGGATATGGAAAGTAAAATTATCATTTTCCCATGAAATGGCACGGATCCATGCATCTGCTTCTTCGCGTTTTCTCTGTAAAAGAACCGCTTTTCCATCTTTTACAATGCATGCTTCTTCTTTTAACGGCTCGGTCAGTGTCACCTTAAATACCGGTCTGCCTTCTTTTTCATGGATCACCGGAAGGATCAGTCCCGGCGCATCCAGCATGACATCTGCTTTCTTCACACCGTAATTTTTAAAATAGTCGCTTCCGACAAAATACATATCTTCATGCAAAGCATCCAGTGAAGAGATCAGATCCTCTCTTGATCCGGTCGCATAGTCCGGTTCACTTGCGGTCACGTCCAGACGCAGTTCATGGAAGAACGGCTGCAGGTCTGCGGAAATCTTTCCGCCTGTCTTTTCCTCAATATATCGTCTGCAATCCGGAAGAACTTCCTTCTGGTAAACATCCCAAATCTCTTCCATATCGGTACGGACGGTCTGATAAAATACTTCCTGTCCGTCAATCTCTGCTTTTACATAACCGGTTGCCGGATGAACCTTTCCCATCTGCGGATATTCATCCATATATGGTCTTTCCGACCAGACTGCTTTGTAAGTATCCTCACAGCAGACCTTTTCGTCCTTGATCCCCTTGCAGAGATAAGTGATATCTTCTTCGCCTTCATAAGCTTTGAAAATGACTTTATCTCTTTCAATTCCAAGCTCTTTTACCAGAATATCTTCTACCGGATACAGTTCCTGCAGATAGCGGATCGGAAGATCATACCACTTGTCCGGAGTGTCTGCATTCAGATTGTGATAGGACGGGGTTGCACCGTTCTCATCCAGCCAGTCTGTCTGGCCTTCCGGCAGGAACGGTTTGAAATAAATCTCAACCTGATCTGCCTGCGCTTCCTTCATCACCGGAAGCATCTCTTCAACGATCCAGGAATATCCCTGTTTGTATGCACAGATAACGGAGGTATCCTCCGGCTTGGCACCTAACATCTGGATTCTGTCTTCGATTTTTTCTTTTATCTTCTGGCGTACTTTTATATTTTCACTTACCGCACCGGTAATCTTTACCTTGCTTCCTTTCCCGATCTGCGGATAAACCTTTTCTTCCAGAAGTTTTTCAAAAACTTCCACTTCCCACGGAAGCTCATACACCTTCTCGTACATCTTCTGTCCGGATTTGTAATTATATACCTTTGCATCCCCGGCTTCTTTTTTCTGTGTATCATTCCAGAGCGGAGATCCGTACACTTCGTATTCTCCTGTCTGCTCTTTCTGCATCGCTTTCAAAGCTGCAAGCTGGCCATCTGCGCCGCGCAGTACAAAGTCATCCACCATATCCATCAGCAGGTCTTTCCAGCTTCTCTGACCATTGATCTGTGGAAATTCCATACAGAGGCGGGAGGTAAATGCGATTAGTTCCTCTCCGTCACCGCGAAGAGATACTTTTACACTTTCTCCTTCTTTTTCCCGTACAAGCTCTGTCTGCTCTGCTTTTTCCAGAACGAGCCGGTTGCCTGTATAAGCTGCATCTGCCGTAATAGTTCCTTTATATCCGGTTGTCTCCATACCAAAACGCCATGCCAGGTTACATGCTGCAACGAGCATCGCATCATCTGCATCCTCCGGAAGTACAATCTTCACATCCAACACATCCGGAAGAAGATCCTGATTCTCGTCTTTCAGGAAATCCCCTTTCTGAAGCATCGTCTCCAGCCCTTTTTCCTTACGGAAATCCAGATCAAAGATCGGACCTGTATGCTTTGATGCTGATTCGTACTCTTCCGGTGTTCCCCCTGTACTCTTTTTCCACAGGGCTTTCAGCTCTTCCATATTCTCCGGCACCGGAATCTCACCGTCCGCTGTGATCACCGGAAATGTAGCTGTCTCTGTCTGAAATCCCAGAAGTAGTGCTGCTTCAACCGCATAACGCTTCTGTTCTCCTGTCATGCCGGCTGCAAGTTTTAATTTTTCCATCTTACACCTCCAAAAGCACTGTAGTCCGTTTTCATACTACGGTCTAAAAAGATACTGTATTCCGAACTACGTTCTGCTTTTTATACCCTTCATTCTACTAAAGTGTTCAAATAAAGTCAACCATATTATCCTTATATGGACATTTTCAATAAAATGTATGCAGAAACAAAACATTGCACTCTCCACATCCCTGTGTTACAATAGCTTCAATACTTTTAAGAAGGCAGGAACGATCAATTATGACAACGCACGGCAAACGACATGCAAAACAGGACATCATGGATGCAGCATGGAAGCTGTTCACAGAACAGGGCTATGACGAAACTACGATCGCGCAGATCATCGAACTCTCCGGTAATTCCCGCAGCACCTTTTACCACCATTTTCGTGGAAAAGATGAACTTCTCTTCAGCCTCGCCTATTCCTACGACAGTGACTATGATAGCTGGCTTCAGACCTGCGACCGGACGCCGATCTGCTGCTCGCCTTCAACCATTTTGTGCTGAATAACCTGGAGCACTCACCATATATGGATCTCTTTGCGCCCCTCTACGGTCTTCAGGTAGCTACTACCGGAACCAGACATATTTTAAACCCGGATCGTAATTATTATAAGATCCTGCGCAAGATCCTTTTCGACGGGATCAAATGTGGAGAACTAAAGTCAGACTACTCCTACGTCGAGCTCTCCCAGATGATCACCTCTGCCCAGATCGGTCTCACCTACTCCTGGTGTCTCACCCAGAGAAGCTTCTCCCTGCTTCAATACGGTGAATCCCTCCTGACACCATTTATTGAATCATTACGCGTCAACTAACCTAACCCACCCTCAATATAAATACCCTCTCGCATATACCAGGAAACTATCTCTCTATAGTTTCCTGAATTTTTATGTTTAGCAGCCGCCAGGTCTGCGCCCAAAGTCTTGAGGGCGGATTTAGAAAAAGAATAGGTGTGAAGGCACTTATTGTGCAATGGAGATGAGACTCAAAAATTGTGGAAGCCT
>ENA-OPAA01000854-OPAA01000854.1-human-gut-metagenome-genome-assembly--contig:-NODE-854-length-19346-cov-9.472293_pt1 | contig 19346 bp, 22 predicted proteins | sample MGYA00241049_ERZ501414 | MGnify/ENA primary metagenome ERZ501414 (study PRJEB25962, sample SAMEA2042520) | human gut metagenome | biome: human gut; feature: human-associated habitat; material: faeces... | reverse complement strand
CCGCGGCGAACATCTTCCACGAGGCGCCGGCAGGCATCACCGCCAGACCGGTCTTGACGAACAGCAGGCTCAGGAGGGTTATCCCGAGCGGTTTTCCTATCCACAAACCGAACAGGATGCCCATTCCCTGCGTCGTGCCGAACAGGTTCAGGTCAGCGGCGGAGGTTATCTGCACCCCCGCATTGACCAGAGCGAAAAGCGGCAGGATGAAGTAGTTCACCCACGGTGCCAGCAGGTGTTCGAAGCGCTGCGACAGGCTGGCCGAATCGGCGGCGATGACGCCTATTCTGTGCAGGTCGAGCATCTGTGCTTCGTTCTCGGTAACGGGCACATCCCGGTCCTTGCTGACAAAGTCGTCCATGAAAAACCGTACCTTGTTCAGGAAATACTTCTTGTTGTATTTGGGCTGAGAAGGGATGAACATGGCGAGCAGTACACCGGCGATTGTCGCATGTACGCCCGAATGGTAAAAGAGCAGCCACAGGGCCACACTAATCAGCACATAAGGCAGGAACGAACTCACCTTCAACTTATTCAGAAGCCATGCGAAGAACAGGAAAACGGCAGCCGCGAGCAGCAGTTTGAAATTGACGGAGGCCCCGTAGAAGACGGCTATCACGACGATGGCCCCCAGGTCGTCCACGACCGCCAGCGCAGTCAGGAACACTTTCAGGGAGACCGGAACCCTGTTGCCCACCGTGGACATGATGGCGATGGCGAAGGCGATATCGGTGGCCATCGGGGCCTGCACGCCGATGGTCTGGCGGGTGGCGGAGACCGCGCCGCCGCCGAAGCCGACGAGCACGCCGGCCGCGCCGGTACGCATCAAGTGCAGGGCCGCGGTGTAGTTGGCGGCGCCGCCTACGATGACGGGCACATCCAGATCGTAGATGAACTTCTTCAGGTTCAATGGCTCGTGATCCTGGGAGACGTGCTCGGCGGAAACGACCGTGCCGCGGATGACGAACAGGTCGACGCCCGCTTCGAGCACGGTCGAATAATAGTCCTGCGTGCGCTGCGGGGACAGGGCGCCCGCAACGGTGACGCCGGCGTCACGAATCTCATGCAGACGCTCGACAATGAGCTCCGGCTTGATCGGCTCGGCGTAGATCTGCTGAATACGCTCGGTCGCGCTTTCGGCCGGCAGTTCGGCGATCTCGTCAAGCAGCGGCTGCGGATCGTCGTAGCGGGTCCACAGGCCTTCGAGGTCGAGCACGCCAAGCGCGCCCATCTTGCCCATGGCGATGGCGGTGGCCGGGCTGGTCACCGAATCCATCGGAGCGCCGATAACCGGCACGTCGAATTCATAAGCGTCAACCTGCCACGAGGTGGACACATCCTGCGGATCGCGAGTACGACGGGAGGGAACAATGGAAACGTCGTCCAGAGAGTATGCCAGACGGCCCTTCTTGCCCAAACCGATTTCAATTTCCTGAGACATGTTTTCAAGGCTAATGCTCAGCAATGACAGTATGCAAGAGCGTGTCACCTGCCGCCACACCGTTTTTTGGACATTAACAGGTGCCGTTAACACGTTCGTTATAAGACAGGAACTTATCACCTTCAATCCCGACAGGAGGGCAACACATGGCCAAAATCAAGGTCGAAGGCAAGGTCGTCGAACTCGACGGCGACGAAATGACCCGCGTCATCTGGAAAGATATCAAGGATCGCCTGATCCTTCCATACCTCGACGTGGATCTCGAATATTACGATCTCGGCATCGAAAACCGCGATGCCACCGACGATCAGGTGACCGTCGACGCGGCGAAGGCCATCCAGCGTGAACATGTCGGCGTAAAGTGCGCCACCATCACGCCGGATGAGGCGCGTGTCAAGGAATTCGGCCTGAAGAAGATGTGGAAGTCCCCCAATGGCACCATCCGCAATATTCTCGGCGGAACCATTTTCCGCGAGCCGATCGTGATGAGCAACGTTCCGCGCCTGGTTCCCGGCTGGACCAAGCCGATTGTAGTAGCCCGCCATGCGTTCGGCGACCAGTATAAGGCCACTGATTTCAAGGTTCCGGGGGCAGGCACGCTCACCGTCACCTTCACTCCGGAAGATGGTTCCGAGCCGATCGAACATGTCGTGTACAACTATGGTGCCGACGGCGGCGTGGCCCAGGTGCAGTACAACGTGAACGATTCCATCCGTGGTTTCGCCCGCGCCTGCTTTAACTATGGTCTGATGCGCGGCTATCCGGTGTATCTTTCCACCAAGAACACGATTCTCAAGGCATACGACGGCCAGTTCAAGGATACGTTCGCCGAAGTGTTCGAAAACGAATACAAAGACAAGTACGCCGCAGCGGGCCTGACTTATGAGCATCGTCTGATCGACGACATGGTGGCCAGCTCCCTCAAGTGGCATGGCGGCTACATTTGGGCCTGCAAGAACTATGATGGCGACGTGCAGTCCGATTCCGTGGCGCAAGGCTTCGGCTCTCTCGGCCTCATGACCTCCGTGCTCATGACCCCTGACGGCCAGACCGTCGAGGCCGAGGCCGCACACGGCACTGTGACCCGCCACTACCGCCGCTGGCAGAAGGGCGAGAAGACCTCCACCAATCCGATCGCATCGATTTTCGCTTGGACCGGCGGTCTCAAGCACCGCGCCGACTTGGATAACACTCCGGAAGTCAAGTATTTCGCCGAAACTTTGGAGAAGGTCATCGTGTCTACCGTTGAAGGCGGTCAGATGACCAAGGATCTCGCCATGCTCGTTGGTCCGGATCAGGCCTGGCTTGACACCGAAGGCTTCATGAACGCTTTGGACGAGAATCTCGCCAAGGCTCTGGCCGAATGACCTAGCGAAATAACCTTTGGCTGAACGGCCAGCAGCAGGCTCAAAAGGGCTGGATATGTATGGTTCACACGCATATCCAGCCCTTTTTGACGTCCGGATATTACAATCGGAGCTCAGCATAGGAATCATCATTCGATTTTCATGAAGGAAACGGCATGACACTGCACCGCACGACCGTGACGAAACGTCTGTTCGCACTGTTGGCATCGACCTCGCTCATCATGACCATGGGCGCCTGCTCATCCGCCAATGAAACGCAATCGCATGAAACGGACTCCCCCAGCACCGCCACTGCCACCGATGCCGGCAACGTGGTGATCTTCACCCCTTCGGACGGCATCACCATCTCCCAGCAGACGCCTCTGAGCAAATGGGAGAAGCTGGTGCCGGAAATCGTTTCATCATTGAAAGACAATGATGTCAAAGGCGCCAACATCACCGTCAAAGCGGCGCCAAGTCTCGACAAGCAAAGCCAAAGCGTGCAGGATTACGTGGTGAATCACGTCAACAGCACCAGCGACGATGCGGATTCCTCCGACAAAACCACTCTGGTAGTGGCGCCGGTGGCCGACACCACCGAATCCGACCGCCAATATGGAGACTATGTGTCGCACGCCATCACATGGAATGGGAGCTCCTCCGACGAAGACGCCCAGGACTACGCCCAATCCGCGGAACGTTTGGTTTCCGCATTGCAGCTCGCTCAAAACGAGGGCATGAAAGTCGTGTTAGTGTCGAACACGCTGCAGGGTTTCACTCCGGATGTGTACGTGCCGATGACCACGGCCGAGCAGATCGGCCAGCTTCAAGCCAAACAGCTGGTCAGCAAGCTCGAGCTCGACAAAACCAGCTCCGACAATCCGAAGCATATCGAAGTGCTACTCCCCTACGATGCCGCCAATGAAAGCGGCAGCACAGCGGACGCGACTTTCGCGCAAGGCGTGTTCAAAGGCATTTGGTCAGTGCTTGGACCGTATTTCAAAGATGGGAAGGCCGTTTCCCCATCCGGCACGCTGACCTCGTCGAGCGCGGAATCCGATTGGGTGTCCGTGGCGTTCGACGCGGCGAAAAGTGAGCGGGTCAAATCCACGCTCGCCGGACGTCTCGGCATGGATAAGGACACATCGCGCCATACCCGCATCGACGGCATCATCTCCTGCAATGATTATGTGGCCGGCTATGCTTCCGAAGAGCTCAACGATCTTGGATATACCGGTTCGGCGGCCGACATCAACCCATCCATCACCATTTCCGGCATCGTAGACAATATCACCGGCAAGAAAGACCTGAAAAAACAGTCCGTTCCCGATCCTGCGCAGGCGCCTGAATCCGATGACGGCGATTCCGATACGGAGGATACCAGCGATTCCCTTGACGAGCAGAACTCGCAATGGCCGATCATCACCGGTTACGGCGCCTACGTCAGCTCCATACCGAATATCGTGAACGGCAAACAGTGGATGACCGCTTTGGAAAATCGCAAGACCTTAGCATCCGACATCGCACAGACCTGCGTGCAGCTCAACACGTCGGGCAAACTTGCGAAGATGACGTTCATCTCATCCGTCGCCATGGAAGACATGAAAGTGCCGACCATTCAGGAAGAGGCGCTTGCGGTCAGCGCCAGCAATCTGAAGAAAACGCTGATCGAACCGGGATATATCTCGCTCGCCGAAGCAGGCTTGTAGACCGGCAACAAGGTAATCCGGATTATCAGACATAGGAAATCCGACAAGAGATGGAAAAAGCTGGCTTCCGTCGAACCGCCGCGACGGAAGCCAGCTTTTTATGTTGCGGCCGGCACATTCCTACCGCCGATCATCGCATTCTACTTCTTCGGAACGTAGATGACGGTGTCGATCAGCATGCGGTAGTGATCAACCACCGCCTGACGGCGTGCCTTCATGCTCGGCGTGACCAAGCCGTTTTCTTCGGTGAACTCGTCCGGCACGATTTCGAACTTACGGATCGATTCGGCACGGGATGCGAGCTCGTTGGCTTTGTTGACGGCACGTTCCACTTCGGCGCGCACGATCGGATTGCGGGAGGCCTCCTCGAGGGATGCCGCGCATTCCGCGCCTTTCGATGCAAGCCATGCGTTCGTTTCGCCAAGATCCAACGCAATGATGGCCGCTATGAACGGCTTGCGGTCGCCGATCATCACGCATTGACTCACCACGGGCGACGTCATGATCGACGCTTCCATTTCGCATGGAGAGACGTTCTTGCCGCCGGCGGTGATGATGAAGGTCCTTCTTACGTCCGACGATGGAGACGAAGCCTTCGTCGTCGATGGAACCAAGATCACCGGTATGCAGCCAGCCGTCGACAATCTGCTGCCTGGTGACGTCGGGATTGTTGTGGTAGCCGGCGCATACGGCCGGGCTCTTGATGCACAGTTCACCTTCCTCGTCGACACCCATGGCCACGCCCTGCAGAGGCAGTCCGATGGTGCCAATCTTGTATCCGGAGGTCGGATTGACGCTTGACGGAGCGCAGGTTTCGGTCATGCCGTAGCCTTCCAGCAGCGGCAGTCCGACGCCATTGAAAAAATGCGCGATGGATGAATCAAGCGGAGCGCCTCCGGAAACCGCGTATTCCACATGGCCGCCGAACACGTCCATGATCGAGGAGTACACCAGCTTGTTGTACAGCGCATGCTTGAGATTCAAGACAACCGGAATGCCTTCGCCTGACTGCTGTGCGTACGACCAGTCGCGCGCCGTCTGCGTGGCACCTGCGAAAATACGTCCTTTGAGGCCGGCTCCGGCCTTTTGCGACGCCGCATTGTATATCTTTTCGAAGATACGCGGCACGGCAAGGATGAACGTCGGCTTGAACGCTTTGAAATCAGCCAGGATCGTCTTCAAGTTGCTGGATAGGCCGAGCGAGACGTTACCTGCGAAGCAGAAGAACTGCATGTAGCGTGCGAACACGTGCGCCAGTGGAAGGAACAGCAGCAGACGACGGTTCGGCTTCATCGCGATATCGGGCATGGAGCTAATGCCCGAATAGGTGATGAACACGAAATTGGAATGGGTGAGCTCAATGCCTTTTGGCGTGCCTGTGGAGCCGGAGGTGTACACGATGGTGGCGAGGTCCGATCCTTTGACCGCATGTTCGCGCTCTTGGAATTCGGCGTCGGACACGGCATGTCCGTATTCGATCATCGTGTCGATCGCGCCAAGTCCGATGACGTAGACGTCGCCAAGATTGGAGCATTCGTTTCTGATGGATTCGATCTTGTCGCGTTGCGCGTCATCTTCTGCGAACGCCATTTTGACGTTGGCGTCGTTGAAGATCATTTTGACCTGCGCGGGAGAATTCGTCTCGTATACGGGAACGGTGAGCGCTCCGATCGACATGATGGCCACGTCGAGCGCAGTCCACTGCCAGCAGGTGTGAGAGATGATGGACACCGATTCGCCGGGCATGATGCCTTGGGCGATCAGGCCTTTGGCGATGGCGATGACCTTGGCACGGAATTCGGTGGCGCTGAACGACGACCACTCGCCATGCTCGTTCTTGTATTCGACCAATGAATCGTTCGGAGTGCGGTTCGCTCGTTCATCAAGCACCGAGAAAATGTTCTTATCCGTGTCGATCTGCTGTTCCAAAGGCCGCGTGTATTCCTTGTACATGGCATTTCTCCCCTGCGTAATCGTCGTACATGTAGCATCATAGCCTGAGAGCTTCACTTTTTTCGACGAGGCCACGACGTATGGACAAAATCAATGGTTCTGTCGACCCCTGTTTCACAGGCCTTTCAATCCGATTCTCACCGTACGGGTTTTGCTTTCCGGATTGGTGTATTGCCGTCCTTCCGATTTTATCCCCCAATGCAGGCACCGCTCGTCGCAATGGTCGGATTCGCCCTCCACACGCGCGAAACGCTCCCCTTGCGCAACATGTGCGCCGACATCGCGTTCCGCAATGGCGGGTTCGAACGTCGAGGTCAGGCCGGAAAGGTCGCCTCCATGCCGGATGGTGACCACGGCTTTGCCTCCCACGTTGCCGCTGAAGGCGATCACGCCGTCCGCGGGCGCGACGATGGCTTCCTGAGGGTCCGCAAGCAGGTCGACACCCCGATGGCCTGGAAGCCACTGTTGTTTCGGCGCATCGTACTTGCCGACCACCTGCGCGCCGTTCAGCGGCCATCGCATCAGGACGGCGCAGGAACCGGACGCGGTCGCCGCATTCGTTTTCGCATACGTCGGTTCGGCCGACCATAGGCAGCACACGAGCAGCATGACACATGCCAGAGCGCATACGACCATGGTTTGGCGCAACTGCTGGCGGATGCGCTTCTTTTCCTCCTGTGCGATTCTGTTCCGTCGGATTCGCCTGCGATATTCACGTTCGTCCATGATGGCTCCTTCACGTTGCTGTGTTTGCGCCGTTGCGTTGTGCTGTGGTAAATCGCCAGCATGACAGTGTGAAGTTGTGCTTGTCCAGCTGAAACGGCCCTGTGGTCGGAGGATGAGTTATCCACAGGCTCCGGGCGTGTCTCGGCATACGATGGAACGTATGAGCGATAACACGTCACAGCGCAAAGCGTTGCAGCAACTGGAAAGCGAGTCCGATTACGATCGGATCACCTACTATCAGAAGCCTTTTATGGTGCTGTGGGCGGCCGTGCAGGAAGCGTCAAGCGAATTGCAGGACGATTACGCGCTCTCCCCCGAACTGGCGCAGTTGTGGGTTGCCGAGCAGATCCGCAAGGTGTCGGACTCGCTGGTGGACCGTCTTGCGGAAACGGCTTTGGCGCACGGCGAGTCGAAATCGAATGTGGCGCGCGCGGCCGGGGCAAGTCCCGCCAACGCGTTGCGGCGCTTTCCTCGGCTCAAGACCGATGGACCGCACGAGCGCACGCTGATCGACGACGTGCTTGATTCGTTAGAGTAACAAAAAGCCCTTGATTTCCAAGGGCTTTCATGTGGCTCCTGCGACTGGGCTTGAACCAGTGACCGTCCGATTAACAGTTAGAAAGTCTGATAGAATATCCCTTGGAACGATTGAGCAAAACGGCTTCATTCCAACGGTTTAACCTCATTTGAGGGTCACTTGACCATCACTTGCGGGTCAAATGGAAGTCTGAGAATGTCTGAGAATATAGAGGCAAGGAGGTAATCATGGTACGCAAAGCAAGAAACGGCATCGTCTACCCATACAAAGTCGAACGCAAAAAACACCTAGCTGACGGAAACGTAAAAATCTACACCAGCTACGAGTTCAAGGTCGATGGCAAAACATACAGCTGCAAAAAATACGTTGACGCCAACAAGCGACTGACGGAACTACTACAGGAGCGAGCCAGATTCGGCAGCACCAACAACAGCGCGATCACGCTCGGAGCATACGCCGAACAATGGCTCGAACGCAGGCAACGTGACGCGGACCCGAAAACATTCGCCAACTACCGGACCATCGTCCGCAAACACCTGCTCCCATACCACCGGCAGAAAATGGCGAGCCTGACCAGCGGAGCGTGCGACCGCATCGTCAACGGCCTACGCATAACCAAGGTCGTCAACGGCAAGGAACAGCGGGTAAAAGCCAGCCTCAGCCTACGCAAGCAGGTACACACCACATTGAACCAGATATGCAAATCAGCGGTGTCAGATCGCATCCTCCCAACCAACCCGATGGGCGGCGTTCCCACTCCGAAGGACAAGGACATCAGTTTGGTGGACAGTCGCAAGAACGAAGCCAACGAACGTACCGCATTCACCGTGGATGAAGCCAAACGCATCCTGAAAGCAGCCAACGATCTAGGCGTGAGAAACGCCGCAAAGGAATGGTTCAGGCTGTGCACCGGCATGCGTCCAGGCGAAATACTCGGCGCATCCATCCAAGACCTCGAACTAGGTCAAATGAACGGCGTGCCATACGGCGAATACACCGTCAACTGGAAACTGGAAGAACTGAAGAAAGAGCATGGATGCGGCAATCCAGACAAGCATGGCGTCTATCCATGCGGGTTCAAACGTGGTGCGGCATGCCCTCAATGGCGGTGGCGCATTCCAGACGGCTTCGACATGATCGAACTACAAGGCCGCTGGTGCCTCACGCCACCGAAATCGAAGCGCGGCAGGAAAGTGCCGATCATCCCGGCATTGGCTCAAACGCTCGAAGCGTATCTCGAAGCCACCGATGACATACCGAACCCATATGGATTGCTGTTCCGACATGATGACGGAACGCCCATCGAACCGGAAGAAGACCTTGAAAACTTCCGTCAACTCTTGGAGAACGCGGGCGTACCCAATGCGGAACACCGCAGCCGCCACGAAACACGCCATACGGTCGTGACCATACTAATGAGTATGGGCGTGGATTATGGATTAGTGGAAGAGATCGTTGGACATTCAAGCCGATTAATGGTGGAGCATTACCGGCACGCCGGATTGAAAGAACGGTTGGCCGCGATGGAAACAATGAACTCCGCATTAGACTTGAAGCAGATAGAACGGGCTGGCGAATAGAAGCCCTAAAACGCAGAAAAGCCCCTCCCCCAGCAATGCTGAGAGAGGGGCAGATTTAAAAACAGGGTGTGAGAATTTCCACAAGCACTTGAATGCGGGAATTTTCTTCCACGCGAGGTTGAGTTTCCGGCGCGAGTTTGAGTCTCACGCCAGAAAATTAATCACGGTTAAGTGTTGTGCCTGAAACAGGTGCAACACTTATTTTTCGCCGGAACCGTCCGGCTTGGCCGCCGTGAGATGGCTCACGCCGATCAGAGCGCCGACGAACAATCCGACCGCGTTGATCGTGGTCACGATCTCACCGCAATGCGGCAATCCCCACTGCGGGCCGACCGCGCCGACCAGCCACGCGACCGCGGGCAACGCGATCAACGCGACCCATTTCAATGCCTTGTATGCCTTGTCCGGCAGGAGGTACTTGTTTTCCTTGCCAGTTTCCTCTTCCGGCTTTTCGCCGTCATGATTAGTCTCCTTGACTTCATCGACCATAATCAGCCTCCTTACCAGTAGAGGGTCTCGCCCGGATAGATCAACGCCGGATTGCCGGAACGGTACCCGTGGATGCTGTACATGTTGACCCCGTAATATGCGGCGATGCCGCCAAGGGTGTCGCCGGAACGAACCACGTACCGTCCACCGGTGGCGACCGTGCCCGTGCCGGTGCGACGGCACACGGTCTCGCCCGCGTAGATGACGTTCGGATTGCCGGAACGGTACCCCGTCCACTGGTTCCACGAACCGCCATTACGGGCCGCGATGGTGCTGAGCGTATCGCCGTAACGGACGGTCACGCACACGCTGCCGCAATTCACGGCGGCAGGTGCGCCGCCAGAACCGCCAAGACGCTGGTTCACAATCGCCATCACCGTGTCATAGGCACCGCCAAGAGCCTGACGACGCTCACTGCCGTTGCCGTACACGCCACGAATCACCTTCGTGGCCATGTCGTTGTAATCCGGCGTGGCAGTGACCTGCGGCCTGACCGGATCATGCTTCACCTCGGCATGGGTCTTGCCACGATCACCGTTCGCGATCTTCTGCCATGCGTCACGCTCACCGAAGAACAGGTTCAGGTCCAGCGGGCCAACACCGTTCAGATAGCCGGTGGACGCATACTGCACCATGCCCTCGCCCTTGCTGCCGGCGTTCCACGGAGTGGACTGCCAGCCGGTCGCGTTCATGCTTGCGTACTGCGCCTTCCACAGCATGCAATGGGCGCGCACGTCGGACGGAATCTGATATACGGCGGAATCCTGCACGTACACGATCGGCCAGACCTTGGTACGCGAATACACTTGGTTGACCCACTGGCGCACCCAGTCGCCGTTGCCCCAAGCGGCGTTGCCGTTGGACTCCCAGTCCAACGCGAGCACGCACTGGCCCACATAGCCGTTGAACTGGTTGAGATAATGGTTCACCTCGGCGGTGACGTTGCCGCCGTCCGCGTAATGGTAGCCGCCGCAAGCCTTGCCGGTCTGCCGCGTCCAATCGGTCTGGCTGCGCCAAGACGGGTTCACGTAGCCGCTACCCTCGGTGATCTTCACGATGGCCGCGTCGGCGTCCACCACGCGCGTCACGTCGGCGGACTGCCAGCCGGAAACGTCGATGACGTTCATGTTCGCGCTGGCGACCGGCGCGACAGCGACGCACAGCACCGCAGCCAACGCGGTCAACGGCCTGCCCATATGCCGACGCAGACGCTTGTGCTTCGGCTTGCCTTTGTTGTTGAGGATGCCCACATCCTCTCCTTCCCGCCCCAGAGTCGGGGGCAAATAGAAAAGCCACCCCGAAATGGGATGGCTTTGAAGTGTGAAAATCAATGCCTGTGCGCGCCAAAGTTGAACATGAGAACTAGCGCGAGCAGCAGCAGGTATATGCCACCTGCGGTCAATGCCGGTCCTCCTGTATGTGCGCGTCGAGGATGTCGTTGCGCATTTCCGTGCCGACGCCATTGCCTCCCAGACCGTGGTAGGCGAGATATATGCGTTCGGCGGTCTGTTTCGCCTCGACGGTGCATACGCCGCCGTTGTCCACCATTTGTTGGTGCAGCAGTTCGAGCTTGCAGAACAGCAGCTCCTTAACGCCCTCGTGCAGCGGGTCGCGCCTGTTGTCAATCCTGTCGAGCACCCATGGGACGAGCGCCCCGAAACCACCGGAACCGATGATGGCGACGATGATGGTGATTGCTTCCTGATTCACCTATGCCTTCTTACGTCAGAACCACGGGTCGAGGAGGTTCTGCTGCACCTCCGCGCGGTATTCCTCCGGCACTTCGTCCAATGTCTTGCGTCCGGCCTTGACCAGACGGGTGTACATGCGGACCGCTGCGGCATGATTGAATCTGACCATTGTTCTCACTCCTTGTCCTTGTTGTCGGCGGAATCGTCGGCGGTGCTCTTGCCGTCGTCGCTGGCATCGCCGCCATCGGTCTTGCCGGTGTCGGAATCGGCGGAATCCGTCGTATCGCCGTCCTCGCCTGCCATTAGGTCGGCCAGCAATTGCGCGTTGTCCAAACTCGCTTGCTCCAACGCGCTCACCCTGTCGAGCACCGGCTTGGAACTGGTCGTGTCGCCCTCGAACAGGACATCCGCCTGATCAATGGCCTCCTGCTCCATCAACGGGAGCACCTGATAGGATTCGATGGCCGTGTACTCCACGTATTCCGGCTGGTTGTCGGTCGCCTGATGGGTGACGGTCCTGATGCTGCGGCGGATGCGGATGTCGGCCAGTCCGTCATCGCGGAGATGGTAGTCCACCTTTTCCAACGGGGTTGCGGAAGAGACGTTCTGAATCATCTGTTATCCTTTCTTTCGGCTTGCCGCGACGGTGTTTCTGGCGCGGCGGACGATTTGATCGACGTTGTTTCGACGCCGGTATTGGATGGAATCGCTGTTTTTGAGCCAGCCGTAGTAGCTGGCGCAACGGTATGCGAGCCGAAGACTTGTAGGGTTCCGCGCGTATCGGCGGAATGAGCGGCGTGCGCGCAGGAAGATGCCCGCCCTGACGCCGGTATGGTCCGGGTAGAAGGTGAAGCCCACCATGTCGATTGGCTCCACGCCGACGTGCTTGACGTTCCATGTCGGATGAATCTCAAGACGGAGCGTGTCATGCAGGTAGGCGCGTATGCGTTTGACGGCGATGGTCAGATCACGCTTCGATCTGCCGACCAGGAGAATGTCGTCCATGTAGAACAGCAGGTGCGTGACGAGCCGTCTGGTGGTGGTTTCGCCTGTCCTGCGGTTCACGCGCTCCTTGCTTAGATGCCGTTCGCAGAAATGGTAGGCGTATGAGAGGTAATAGTTGGCGAGCCATTGGCTCAGATAGGAGCCGATGTTCAATCCGTCATCGCCCGCGTATTGGTCGATGAGATGGAACGTCAAATCCAGTAGTCGCCTGTCTCCCACGTCACGTGAGAGCAGGCGTTTCAACACTTCACGGCTGATGCTTGGATAGCATTTGCGCACGTCCAGTTTCACGAACACTTTGCTGGATGGTTCGCGCACCCATTTCCTGATCGCGCGGCGTGCGTCGGCTATGCCCCTGCCGGGGATGCTCGCCGTCTGCCATCTGCCGACCTTCGCGCGGAACAATGGCATCAACGCGGTTCCGCAGACGTAATCGTAGATCTGATGGCGGATGCTTTCGCGTCCGATGATGCGTATCTTTCCTGAGATCGGTTCCATACGGCGGAAGTAGCGGATGGGCGCGAACCTGTATTCGCCGCGTCCTATCTCGTCGGCTATCTGCCGTGAAAGCGAATCCAAGTCGGGATGGCGGCTGAGGAATTCGTTCACGTCCCTGCGGGAGCGTTTGCCTTTGAGGAACCGTTCGATGCAGTCGCGCACGAACGCGGGTTCGGTGATGCGACTGTGTTTGCAATATGTTTTCATGAAAGCTATAAGGGGAATGTTGGCGGCGTTCGCAATGTGCTACCAGCCGCGTGCTTGATTTGATTTTCGGCATGGCCGAGGCTTGCCCTCTCGCGTGTCCCCGAAAGCGGAGGGTAGTCGTGACGGAAAATGGTTAACCCTTATGTGCGACCGCCGTAGTTCCACCACGCGTTCGAGAGGTCGTTCCTGCCGTTCGCGTTGAACAACCCGCAGTGCGAGCCGTCCCTGAGATTGCCGCCGCGCTGCAAGGGCAGGAGGAACCCGGCGAAGCCGTCACGAATCCCTGGAATATTATCAAGAGTCATGCGAGGGTGATGAGGGGGCTTTCGCCCCCTCGCTGGCGCTCACCCCCAACCGCCCGCACTAGGCGTGCGTGCGGCCAAGAACGGATAGGCGACCGCCGTAGCCCCACCACGCGAGCGAGAGGTCGTCCCAGCCGGTCGCGTAGAACAACCCGCAGCGCGAGCCGCCCCAGAGAATGCCGCCGCGCTGCAACTCATGCAGTCCCGGAGCGCTGATCGGGTTGATGATAAGCGCGTCGGTCAGGCCGCTGGTGCTTGTCGCGCCGACGCCGGTGGGCAGCAGGAATCCGTGCTTTTCGGTGAAGTCGGTCTGCCACTGCCACTGGTTGTCGGTCTTGTCGTTGACGGGTGGATAGTCGCCCACATGCACGTAGTCGGCGGTGATGGCGGTGCCGCTCGCCTTGGTGGTGTCGAACACCTTCCACACTTCGGTATGTCCGGAAGTGTCCGACTCCTTCACGTTCTTCAGGATGATGTCGCCCTCGGTCTCGTAGAGTCCGGCGAACAGTTCGATGCCCTGGAGCCTGATCGGCTGATGGGTTTTGGACACGTCCTCGCGGGGGATGCCGTCGTTGCCGAGTACGCCGTCCGTTGAACCGGTCAGGTACGGCATTTGGGTGACATGCATGGCCGTCGTGGTCGTGAAGGCCGCGCCGGACACGTTGATCGCGGTGGTTGCCGAGTCCACGACGGTCTTGGAGATGACCTTGCGGTATGCCGCCGCCTCGGCGGTCTTATTGTCTCCACGGTCGGTGCCGGTGCCGACGCTCACGTAGGAGCCGAGGTCGATGCTTGCCGCGTCGGTGGCCTTGACCAGTGCGCGTGTGACGTTGGTTTCGGCCTTGCTGACGTTGATCTGAGCGGAACCGTTGAAGTCGCCGCCCAAGTGGCGTTCGATGTCCTTGGCCGCGTATTTGAGCATGTGCATGAGCTGGGTGTAGAACGTGTCGGCGGAGGTCTTTCCGCTGTAGCCCTTGCCTTTGCTGGTGGTTACGGCCACGGAGCCTTGTTCGCTCATGGAGGCCGGAATCTGACCCGAGATGGACGCGGCCTTGCCGCCGTAATTGGACAGCGGGTATTTCGCGTACGCCATGCACGGGCGGAGCGAACCGTCCGGCAGCAGCGCGCCCGGCATCGGCGAATAGCCGTCGTGCTGGGTGTCCGAATACCAGATGGTGCAATGGTTCGTGTCGAACTCGAACCGGTAGAAGCCGGGAGTGGTGATGACGAACACGTCGCCATTCGACCCGTCCTTCGCGTAATTGCCAGCCAAACCCTTGATGGCCTTCACGACCGGCGTGCCATCATCGGCCACCGCAACGTTCGCGTCGAACACACGGAACGCGCTCAAACCAGCGTAATCGTCACGTCCCGCACGATAATTCGTGGACGGTACGACGGTCAGACCGGCATTGTCGCCGACCTTCACGCCGTCCGGCGAATTGGAGAAGCTATAGAGCGGGAAACGCACGCCATACGTGCGCCCGTCACGATGCGCGGCGAAATACTCGCGCACATTCGACACGATCTTCTTTGTGCCGTCGTAGTTGAACTTGGTGCCGTCCACGACACCATCCTTCTGCGCACGCTCCAAACGGGCGTAATCACGCAGACGCAAAAACTTGTCAGGATTAGCCAAAACAAACCTCCTTGAAATCAGGCGTTAATCGCGGACAGGGCCCAATCCACATCGGACTGGTTAATGTCAGCCAACGGATTGCCGGTACCTACCGGCGTGAGCGTGGTAGAATCAACTTCGACCAAATCGGAGAAATTCAAAACCGAAGTCGAATCCGGCACCTGCACGCAACGGACGAGACGCCATAAATCCTCTTTCCCGCCGACAGTCACCTCATATGCGAACGTGTCATCGGTCGGCGGAACGGTTACGGTCGCCGTGCCGTGCTCGTCCAAACGCACCTCGAACGAGTCACGCACGACGATACGACTGCCGGTCCTGAACTGTTCGGTCGGGACCACATGAATAATCTCCCCACCCAAGTCCGCTATGCCATCCGCGCTTGGATGTCCGAAATCGAATTTGATCTGAGTCAAAATATCCTCCTAAAAAACAGGGATATGGAACATATAGGAAAACCCACACACACGCCCGTACAACAACAACACGACGATGTGTGGGATTATTCAACAGAATTGGAAAGGAACCAATGCTTTTTGACACATTCGTGACCACCGTTTGGAAACCCTCATGTGCGAAACTCCGCGAATGCACCAAAGTAGGCTACGAAAGCGCCCTGAATTGCCATATCCTCCCGCAATGGAGCGGAAGGGACATGGACGCGATCAGCGTGGCGGACATCGAATCATGGTTGGACTCCTTCGACAAGCCGGGAGCGGCACGCAAGGCCTACGCGGTGTTCCGCGCGATACTGCGCCTCGCGTTCAAACGCGGTTTGACCGACAATGACGTGACCAGACGCGAGATACGCCTGCCACACCTACGACACTATGAGCCGCAAGTACTGTCCGCGCCGGAAGTCCGACGCCTGTTGAAAGGCTTCTACGGGCATCCATTGGAAGCGTGGCTATTGGTGTCCGTGTGCGCCGGATTGCGCCGCTGCGAGTCGGTCGGCGTGGAATGGACCGACTTGGATTTGCGTCGCGGCACCGTCACCGTGAAAAGGTCGGTGCAGTGGGTGGCAGGCCATGAGACCGTCACCGAACCGAAGACCGATCTGAGTCGACGTACCGTCGCATTGCCACGGTTCGCGGTCAAACGATTGGCGGAACTACGCCACGGCACGAAGACCGGCCGACTGGTCGGCAACCTGAACGCGAACCAAGTGGCAAACCACTACCGCAGTTGGTGCAAGCGCATGAAACTCCCCTGCGTGCCTCCACGCAACCTACGCCACACGTTCGGCACGCTGGCGATCAAGGCCGGAACCGACATCAGCGTGGTCGCACGACAGCTCGGACACTCCGACATCCAAACCACCGCCAGATATTATTTGAAGCCTGATCTGAGCGTCCTCAAGGACATGCAGAAAGCATGGCAGAAACTCATATTGACCTGCTGATAGCATTCCGTAACCCTGTACAACGCGAAGGGCTTCACTGTCATCCGCACCGGCATGATGATGCTGGTCAAATACTCCGGCAATATCGGTAATGGCAGTTGGGATTCAGTGCAATGCGAATACGTGCTGCCCGCCGAACTGCGCCCTCCGGTCGAAGTCAATGCGATGGTGTGCGTCTCCAACGGGCAGACGGCGAGAATGCTCGTCGTCAATCCGAACGGAACCATTCGATGCGCGAACATGGGAGCCGCTGGCAGCAATCAGAGTTGCGTCGGCTCGCTCTGCTATCCGATTCCATGAGGATAGTTTTCCGTAACCCTTGAACGGCAGATCTGGCATGGGCCTTACGGCATGACGGTACATCTCGCCAAAGTCGGCATGATGGCTTTCGCTTTTGGCAACACGTTCTTCACGTCCAACATCAATTCCAACGGCCAGACCGTGAATGAGACGATGGATGCCGGTTTCCTGCCGGAAGGTGAAGGCACGATACTGCTGGAAGGTGTGAACGGGCAGCATGGAGCCTTGTCATTCGACTCTGGCGGCAAGGTCACGATCAGCGGCAGCATGAACAGCGGATACTATTTCCGTGTCTGCGGCTGCTGGCCGGTGAAATAGCTTTCCGTAACCCAGCAATGCCAACTGCAATGGCAGGACACCGCATCGTTCGTTCCGGCTTCTTATGGCGCTTCGAACACCATCACGGTCAAAGACGGTCTGATTTTCGTGGACCTGTCTTCGTTCCGAAGCACCGTGAAAGTCGGCGATTACTCCGTCTGGCTGTTCAAAGCGGGCGTGAAGCCCTCCAAAACAATCGGTCTTGGGTGCGTCGCGAACGTGGCTGGCATCGCGTACAGCAAACAGGCGAGGTGGAACACTAACGGGTCGGTGACGCTTATCGGAGGCGTGGGTTCGTCCGATATCGTCCAATGCTTCTCGAAGACCATTCCGGTGCCCGATGGTGTGGAATTCGTCTAGGCCGCCAGCCAGCAACCATGCGATGTGGAATATGCATAATTGGGATTCCGCAACCACAGACGCTTATCACCTTACGGCGGTAGCCAGAACGGCGGCTTTTTGCCACAACGATGACCTATATCGTTGTCTAGACGGTCGCAACTGGAAACGATACGCTGCCAACATGCCATGTGTTTGCGGGAATAGTCGCCTCATACGAGGGACGGAAATACACGCTGCTGCCGACCACGTAAAGCATCCGATTCTGCATTTGACTGCCCTGCTGACTGTCCACGAACACGCCGAAACCTTCCATTACGGCCCGCACGTCCATGCTCGCCAAAATCGTTGAATCCCACGCCTTCAGCCAGAACTGGCCTTTGTTGACCCACCGGCAGTAGACGGTCGCCAAACCATTGACGACGTATCCACTGATTGTGAATTCCGGGTCGGAGGTCAGTTTCGTGAAACGAATCGGGGTTACGGAAAACTATTCCGTCATCCAACAGCCATGCGCCGTGGAGTAGGCTGATTTCGGGTCGCCCAGCATTTGCACCTTTCCGTCGCGCATGACAAGCAGACTGAAACCGCAGGACGGGAACGATATGATGCTCATGTCGGCGAGCGGACGGAACGCTTCAGGGATGGTCTCATTCGCCGTCGAGTAGTTCTGCTGTCCACTGCCGGGGAACTTGACGTTGCCGTTGACCGTGACGATGCGTCCGACTCGACACAGAGTGAGGCTGTCGTTCGTATACGGCGGCTTCCATCGCTGGGTTACGGAATCCCACAAAGCCCCCCTCGGCGTGAACAGGCGCACCGGCGTACCGACCGTGATGCCGTCAAGCGGAATACGCCAGAGAGGCATGTACGCGTCAACCGCGCCGGACAATATCTTCCCTGCCGGAATGGTCGGGTCGGCGGCAGCAGTCGCGTTCGGCGTACCCTTCAACACGGTCAATGCCACATTCTCATTACCGGTCTTGGAATCTCGATGGTAGTGTGCGCAGATGATGTCATTGCGTTTCATGCCCTGCGACCCGTTGGAGATCGTCACCGATTCCGCAGCCGTGATATGCCAGTCCAAACCCTGGATCGACGCGCAGCCGGTGCCGACCGTCGCCCTGTTGGACGAACTCATCGAGCATTTGAACGCATCACCCCAGTCGTACACCACGTCGGACTTCGAGAACTTGGCCTGATGGATGATCGCCTTGTCCTCGCTTGAGATGTGCGCAACTCCGGCCTTGCCGTCAACCAGTTCGATGGTCACTGTCCAACCTCCTTCAACCATGCTTCAAACGAAGCGTCATCCTTCTGCATGAACGCCATGAAAGACGCATTGCATTGGGAACACAATTCGTAAATGTCAGGGGCCACGTCATCCGCGATGCGGGTCGCCTTGCCAGCCGAATAGCGGCGCACGGTGAACCATTCACGCGCCTCCGTATCGCCAGCGGCGACATAAGCGGTCTTGCCACACTTGTCGCATACATACTTCGAGTAACCGTCAGACTTCACTAGCCAATCCTTTCAAACGTGAAACAACCAAGCGAAGGCAACTGCCTCCACGTCCCGCCGAAATCAACGGAAGGGTCAACACCAGTCGTGTTCTGGACCACATAGCCGACCGGGAACACGACCCTCCCGGAAGCGCCGTCACCGACATGCGCGCTGATGACACCATCCACGCTCACGATCGAGGAACCATCCACCCTTACGCCACCAAGCACGTCCGTGGACGCCTCCGGCAGCGCGTAGGCGTTCGCGCCCCGTTCGACCGAAGCGAGCTTCGACCGCTCGCCATCGGTCATCATGCCCGACTTGGCACTGTCGGCCACGCTCTTGGCCGCATCGGCGACG
>ENA-OPAA01000817-OPAA01000817.1-human-gut-metagenome-genome-assembly--contig:-NODE-817-length-19768-cov-14.552630_pt1 | contig 19768 bp, 14 predicted proteins | sample MGYA00241049_ERZ501414 | MGnify/ENA primary metagenome ERZ501414 (study PRJEB25962, sample SAMEA2042520) | human gut metagenome | biome: human gut; feature: human-associated habitat; material: faeces... | reverse complement strand
CACGGCGCTGCTTGATCTCCTTGTCGGCCTCTGCCTTCTGGGCATCGACCTCGGCTTTCAGACGGAAAGCCTCATCCTTTGCTTCCAGAACCGCTTCCTTGCGCTTCTGGTCGGCGGTCTTGATCGCCTCGTTCACCAGCCGGGTAGCCTCGGCCTCGGCGCTGCCGATCTGGGCTTCGGCAGTCTTTTTACGGTTGTTGTAACCAATAAAATAGCCCGCAGCCACGCCGACAACAGCAACGATCAAGGCCACGATCACTCCGATCGCGGTCATTGCGTTCACTCTCCTTTGTTTCAATTCAATGCAAAATTAAAAGCAGGAGACGCTGCGCAGCAGGACACGGGCAATGATATAGAAAGAGCTTTCAATGCAAAAAGTGACACCAAAACCATACGCACCACCCAAAACCGGCGGCACGGGCAAAAGCATACGGCTTTTCTCTTTACGGTTCCATTTTATATCAAACAGGCACGCTTTGCCTGAAACGGGTACAGGGTCACACTGAAACCTGCGTACAGCGTCTTTGATTCCATACTACTAAATATAGTACGAAACATTTGCCCGCTTGTCAAGAGGAAAACCCTGCCCGCAGAACATTTTTGTGCAGAAAAACAAAAATAAGATGGCTGCGGAGGTTCTCTCCCCAAACCAAAAGGGCTGCCCCGGAGAACGGAGCAGCCCTTCTGGTTTATGATGAAGAGAAGAAAATGAAGGAGAATGTCTTATTATTTGGCGGCTTTTTCGCCCTCCGGGAAGATGATCTTATTCACAAAGAAGAAGATCACCATGGAGATGCCGCCGTTGAGCACGGTGGTGCCGATGTTGTAGATGAAGTCCGGTACCAGCAGCCCTGCCACTGCCACCCAGATGCAGTTGATGGAGTTGACGATGCAGGTGATGACGCAGAAGGCCAGCACATACCAGCCAATCTGTTTTGCCAGATTGCCCTTGCTGCGGAACACAAAATTGCGCTGGATGGGGAAGTTGATGCACTCGCCGATGACCATGGCGATCATGTAGGCGCAGAAGTAGGGCAGGCCGCCGTGGGCGGCATCGTAGCCGAGGATGTTCCACTTGAAGGTCTCGCCGAACAGGGTGATGTCGATGCCCGGCCAGCCGAAATCCACCACCGGCAGGCTTGCAAAGGCCTTGGGCAGAAATTGCAGCAGCAGGTACTTGAACACCGTGATGAGGTTGGACACGATGACGAATAGGCCGCCCTCGCGCACCCACTTGGCAGCGGCGGGGTGCTTTGCCGCGAAGTTATTCCAGAAATTCATAGCCTGCTTCCTTTCAGCTGTTTTTCAAGCGCTCTTCCATGCGGCTGTTCAGCACGAGGTTTTTCACAGCCTCAAAAATCACCCGCACAAGACCGATGATCCAGAAGCCCTGCAGCTCCATCACGATGCCGTCCACCATGCCCATGCTGATGGCGCCGTTGGTCATTTTGGACAGCGCACGCAGAGGCATATTGTACTGGAACAGGATGTTCAGATTGGGCTTGCCCTTTTTGATGCTGCGGCGCAGCAGGGCGCCCAACACGGCAGCCGCCAGCCAGCCGATGGGGCTGCGTCCGTGCCCCATCTCGCCCAGCGTCATGTTGCGGTCGATGTGCACCTTGTTCTCCGGGATGGGACGGCCCAGCAGCGCCTCAAACTCCGCGTCCGGCACGTTCTGCACCTGTGCGGTGCGGTAATGCTCCAGATTTTTGCCCGCGTAGGGGTCGGGTGCGCCGGTGCCCGCCACCGTGACAGCGGCAGTCAGACGGATATCGGCGCTGGAAGCGCCCACCAGCAGCTGATAGCTGCCGCCCTCCACCTCCCAGCGGTCGGTCTTGACGTTCCAGTAGCGGAACGCCTTGTCGTCCAGCGGGATGGTGACGGTCTTGCTCTCTCCGGCTTCCAGCTGCACCTTGGCAAAGCCCTTCAGCTCCTTGACGGGGCGGAAAACTTTTGCATCCGGCTTTGCCACATACAGCTGCACCACCTCGGCACCGGCACAGCTGCCGGTGTTGGTGACGGTCAGGGTCACACCCTTTTCGTCTGCTTTCAGGTCACTGTACGCAAAGCTGGTATAGCTCAGGCCGTAGCCGAAGGGGAAGGCGGTGGGCACACCGGCGGTGTCGTAGTAGCGGTAGCCCACATACAGACCCTCGCGGTACTCCACAGTGGGGCCGTCGCCGCCGAAATGCGCTTTTGCGGGGGTGTCGGCGTAGCTGCGCGCCCAAGTCTCCGCCAGCTTACCGCAGGGGTTCTGCGCGCCGGTGAGCACCTCGACCAGTGCGCCCGCACCGGCCTGACCGCCCAGACAGCCGTAGACCAGCGCCTTGCAGTCCTTGACCCAATCGCTTTCCAGCGAGGAGCCTGCGCTCAGCAGCACCACCACGTTGGGGTTTGCCGCCGCCACAGCGGCCAGCAGTTCCAGCTGGTTCTCTGCCAGCTTCATGTCGGCGCGGTCGATGCCCTCGCTCTCCTTGATCTCGTCCAGACCCATGCACAGCAGCACCACATCGGCGTTCTTTGCCAGCAGCACCGCCTCGGCCTTCAGCGCCTCGTCGGGCTTGCCCTGCCGGTCAAAGCCCTTGGCGTAGCCGACGCTGTTCAGGCCGCTCTCGGCAAGGCAGTCCAAGAAGGAATCCACCTTGATGGAGTTGACGGCGCTGGAACCTGCCCCCTGATAGCGGGGCGTCTGGGCAAAGTCGCCGATGACCGCCACCTTCTCCCCCTTTGCAAGGGGCAGCAGGCCGTTTTCATTTTTCAGCAGCACGATGCTCTGGGCAGCAGCCCGGCGTGCCAGTGCGTGGTGGGCGTCGGCATCGAACTTGCCGGGTGCGGCGTCCACCGCCGCCTTGGTGGTAAACACCAGTTCCAGCAGCTCCTCCAGCCGGGCGTCCACGTCTGCCTCGGTGATCTTGCCGGTCTGCACCGCCTTCATCAGCTCCCGGATGGCGTCCCCGCCGGGGGCGGGCATTTCCAGCGTAGAGCCGTTCTTTACGCCGAGGGCGTGGTCGTTGCTGCCGCCCCAGTCGGTGACCACTGCGCCGTCAAAGCCCCAGTCCCTGCGCAGGATCTCCATGAGCAGGTGGGCGTTCTCGTTGGCGTAGGTGCCGTTGACAAGGTTATAGGCGGACATGATGGTCTTGGGCTGCGCCTCCTTGACCACCATCTCGAAGCCGGTCAGGTAGATCTCCCGCAGGGTGCGCTCGTCCACGATGGAATCCGACGCCATGCGGCGCAGCTCCTGACTGTTCACGGCAAAGTGCTTGGGGCAGGCGGCAATGCCGTTTTTCTGGATGCCGCGGACGTAGGCCGCCGCCATCTTACCGGCAAGGTAGGGATCCTCCGAGAAATACTCGAAGTTGCGGCCGCACAGGGGGCTGCGCTTGATGTTCAGGCCGGGGCCCAGCAGCACCGACACGCCCTGTGCTGCGGCTTCCTCGCCCATGGCTGCGCCCACAGCCTCGCCAAGCTCCGGGTCCCAGCTGTTGGCCACGGTAGCCGAGGTGGGGAAGCAGGTGGCGGGCACACTGGGGTTCAGGCCCAGATGGTCAGCAGCGCCCGCCTGCTTGCGCACGCCGTTGGGGCCGTCCGACAGGGTAATGGCCGGGATGCCCTTGCCCGGCAGCGCCCGGGTGGTGAACACCGTGCCGCCGCTCAGCAGGGCGCATTTCTGTTCCAGGCTCAGTTTTGCAATAATATCCTGATGTTTCACGGGGAAATCTCCTTTCAGTAGAAACGGTATTGCCTTTGGAAACAGGACCACGCATAAGGAGAAGAAGCGTGATTCTGTTTCCAAAAGGGAACACGGCTGCGAGCCGTAACTGCCGTGCAGCCGTGTTCCGGGATTAGAAGAAAGACAGTTTTGATTACGGGTCAGTGCTTATGCCTTACTCACATCCGCACCCGCATTGGTATTAGCCAGCGTTTTATTATACTTGCGGCGGCGAAGAATCACCACAACACCTGCCAGAACCAACACATAGACAATCACACTGCCTACCAGTGCAGGCGTGCGCCACATAGGCACAGGCGCATCTACATCTACACCGTAGCTATTTGCCAGCGTATACAGATACTGATGTGCAGCTTCGCGCATCTTCAGCTGACCGGTAGCAGTCTGGCTCAGGTTATCGAAGGTCTTAGTGCCCCAGCCAAACAGCAGATTGGTACCACCTGCCAAGACAGCTTTTTCAATATCCATAAAGCCATGCTCCTCGTTGTTATCCGTAATCACAGTGCCAATAAAGCCCCATTCATTACGCAGAACATTGGTCAGCAGTGCAGTACTTGCACCGGCCCAAGTAGTACCAATATTATTGTAGGAAGACATCACAGCCGTGCTGCCGCCTTCCTTCACAGCCTTTTCAAACGGCACGAAGTAAATTTCACGCATTGCCTGCTCATCGGCCCAGGTGCACAGGCCATAATGACGCCAGGTTTCACGCTCATTCAGTGCAAAATGCTTAATGTAGCAGTACATACCATTTTTCTCTGCCGCACCAACCGTAGCAGCGGACATGGAACCAGAAAGGAAGCCATCCTCAGAATAGTACTCAAAGTTACGGCCAGCAAATGCATTGCGGTGGGTATTAGCACCAGGTGCATACCAGCCGGAAATATTCCACGCCTTTCCTTCCTGCGAGATTGCATCGCCAAATTCAGAAGCCAGGTCTACATTCCAAGTAGCCGCCAGCAGAACTTCTGCCGGATAAGTAACCGTCTTATATGTGCAGGTACCCATAAAGGCATCGAACACATAACTCAGAGCGGCAGGTCCGTCCATTTCATAAGTCTGTCCCTTACCGATATCATCAACTGCTGCACTTCCCCAGCCATCTGCGCCCAGCAGTTTGTACATATCATCAAGGGTCAGCTGATCCAGCAGCTTATCCCACTGTGCATCATCATAGGCAAGGCCTTCCATGTCTTTCAGAGTAAGGCCATTCTTTGCACCAAAGGTCGGCGCAGTGTCATCTGCATCCACATAGCTATCATCCACTACCAGCGCATTGTTGAAGGCTTCCAGCTGTTCAGCAGTTGCTTCCTTGCTGGTACCGGGAACGATCTGCCAAGTGTCACGGTTGAGGTAAGCCACATCACCAGCTGCATCATCAAACTGATTTGTTGCTACCACTTCGTCCGAAGAGCGCTTGCCGACATACTTGCAGTTTTCCACACCACTGCCAAACGCACTGTCCTGGAACACTTCATTCTCAGCAACCTTGCAGGTCATGGTCAGATTATCTTTCACCGTATGAGAATCCGTACGCAGAGAAATCTGATACTCGCCAGCTTCCAGCACGTAGGAACCGGTAGAAGTGTAGTACTTCTGTGCATCATAAGAAGCCATCTGCTCTACTGGCATAGAAATCGTAACCGTTTCCGTTTCGCCCGGCTGCAATTCCTTCGTCTTTGCAAAGCCGCCCAGTACTTCGCCAGCCTTCTGCAAGCCGCTGCCGCCTTCAGCTGCACTGTAATAGGGCGCACTGTAATACAGTTCCACAACATCTTTGCCAGCCACATTGCCCGTATTGGTAACTTTGACATTCCACTCCAGCGTATCCTGTGCGGTAACGGTAGTCGGAATCGTGTTTTCCAGTTCCCAGTCAAAGCTTGTGTAGCTCAAGCCATAGCCAAAGGGGAACTGCACTACATCATTGTAGGAAAGTCCCGTCAGATTTTCTCCTTCACGGGTAGTGTAATCGTAGCTTTCACGGGTTTCGTAATAACGATATCCCACATAAATGCCTTCCTGATACTCTACAAGGTAGGCAGGATGACTTTCGAAGTTTTTGAAGCAGTCCTTAGAGTTAGTATACTCAAAGGTATCAAAGTTGTAGTAAGAAGGGGTCGTTTCTACTGCATAAGGGTAGATATCCGGCAGACGGCCAGAGGGGTTGACTGCGCCCGTCAGAATGTTGACAATTCCAATCGTGCCCACATCACCGGGATCACCGATCCAGAGGGCTGCATCAACGCCTTCATCATTCAGGAAGCCCAGTTCCATCGCATTGCCTGAATTGATCAGAACGATAACATTATCAAATGTCGCTTCTGCCTGTTCCAGCAAAGACTGTTCCGCGCTGTTCAGTTCCAGATAATGCTTGCTCTGATCCGGTGCATACGAGGTATTTTCAGCCATCGAAGCGGGCAAGTCATTGCCTTCACCGCCCTTGCGGGAGAACACGACCACAGCAGTATCCGAAAAATCCTTCATTGCTTCAAATGAGCAGTCTCCAGTATACTGGTACTCCACACCCATGTCCTTAGCCAATTCCTCGGTTGCAGGCAGTTCCGGGATGGAAAAATCAACAGAGAATGTATTTCCGCCTTCGTTGTTTTTGGGTCTGTAGAGATTGACCAGATTTTGATTCACTTCAAAACCTGCATCCGTAAAGGCTTTTACAAAATCTGTCCGGTTTGCAGTGTAGCTGCTGCCACCGGAACCCGTACCGCCATAAACCGGATTTGCGGAAGCATAGCCCAGAAGATTGATTTTTCGGTTTGTTCCTGCCAACGGCAGAGCGCCGTCATTTTTCAGAAGGACTGCGCCTTCCTCCTCGACTTTCTGAGCCACTGACAAACCATTTGCATAAGATGTTTTTTGCAATTCCGGGTCTCCATTCTGGCCAGGGAATGCCTTGTCCAGAGAACTGGGAAACACACCAAACATTGCTACATCTGCCACTATTCCAACTGCCAGTAAGAGTGCTGTAACAGCTGTCAGCAACTTTGTGGGCTTTTTGTTGTTCGGATCGCGCTTCATTGTGTTGTCTCCTCCATATTCTTTTATATTTTTTGGGCCGTACCCAACTGTGACCCATTATAACGGATATTGGCGCATCGTTATCATCTTTTGCACAATCTGTCGTTTTGGACACACAGTTTGCAAAAGTTACAATAAATTTTCAATTTTTATTGTGCTTGTGCACAAACAAAGTCCCTACTTCTTTGTGCACCCTGCCAGACAACAAAAAAACGGCAGGGGATACCTGCCGTAAAAATATTATTGCTTTTGGGGCAGCGGAAATAAGATCCGCAGGGTGCACCAGTTGTTTTCCCAGTGCATCGTCATGCTGCCGCCGTGCTGCCCGACGGTGGTGCGGACGCTTTTCAGGTCCGACCCCTGCTTTGGCAGACCGTCCGCATCCAGTGCGGGGGCAGCTTCTGTATAATGCTCGAACCGCAGCATGGCAAAGCCGCCCTGACTGTACACCGCCACCTTGATGAGCCGCTTTTCGGGGTCCGGCTCGGCGCGGACGGCGGCAATGGCGTTGTCCAGCGCCACGCCCACAATGGTGCACAGCTCCCGGATGGTGAGAAAGCCCAGCATCCTGCCGTCCGCTACGCTGGTGATGGTGATATTCTCCTGCTGGCATTCCATGGTCTTGGCGGTGAGCAGGGTATCCAGCACCGGGTTGCCGGTCTTGTTCTCGGCCTCGTACTGGCGGATGTTCTGCTCCATGGCAGCAATGGCGGCGTTCTGCTTGGTCTGGTCCTGCTCCTCCCGGATGCGGGCAAGCTGGACTTTCAGTTCATGGTACCGCCGGTTGATGAGGTTGATGCCCTCCTTGCTGCGCTTGTACTGCTCGTACTGGCGGTGCAGTACCTCGTCCATGGCGGCAAGCTCGCTGTGCAAAGCGTTCTCCTGCAGCTGCTCGTGCTGCACAGATAAGATCAGCACGCCAGAAAAATCCACTAGGGTGCGGATGGAAAAAATGCTCATGTTGATCTCGCTGCCGGGCAGAAAGCCCAGATTGCTCACCGCAAAGGCGGTCAGCGCCAGCATGACCGCCGTCAGGGCGGCGCTGCCGCCGATCTGTAAGTGCCCGGCGGGCTGGGGACGGCGGTGCTGCAGATAGCACATGATGCCGAACAGCGTCCCATACACCAGCGCCAGCAGCAGCAAAGACAGCGGCTCCCATGGGCCGCGGGCGGGCCAGAGGGCGCAGTGCAGCTGCCACTCCACGCTGGCGGCAAGCTCTGCCAGAATAAACGCCCGGGCGCAGTGATACCCGGCTTCCAGCAGGGTGATGCTCCACACACCCCATAAATATAAGTAAGAAAACCCGATGGCCGTTACCATGCAGGGGATCCAGAGCCCGCCGGGCACGTTGCCCGTCAGCCCCAGAAAGGCCGACAGCACCGCCGCCCACAGCAGGGTGATGCCCCCGGTGACCGCTCTGGAAAAGCGGGGCGCAAGCGCCGGGGTGAACAGCAGCACCGCCAGACACTCGGCAAGGGCGGTGTACAGCCGGGGGATATCCGGCAGCGCGGTCATGAGCCTTCACCTCCGATGTAGTCGGTCAGTGCGGCAAGAAAAGCCTTACGCTTGGGGCGGCTGACCTGCAGCTCGCAGGGGCCCACCTGCACGGTGCTCTGCCGCAGCTCCCGCACCTGTGCCAGATTGACAAGGTAGCCGCTGTTGCAGCGGGCAAAGGGGCAGTCTGCCAGCTTTTCCTCAAAGGCCTTGAGGGCGCCGGGGGCGGAAAAATCGCCCTCATCAGTATAAAAATGCACCCGGTGCCCCTCGCTTTCCAGATAATAGATGCTTGCGGTGTCCAGACGGCGCAGCCCGCCCTCCACCGGCACGGTCAGGTAGTGCTTTGCCCGCTTTTCCAGCCGGGCAACCGCCTTGAGCAGCTGCTGCGAAAAGGCAAAGTAGGGCACCGGCTTCAGCACATAGTCCAGCGCCCCCACCGAGTAGCCCCGGATGGCGTACTGCGCCATATTGGTGATGAAGATCAGGATGACGTCTGCATCCATCTGCCGGATGCGCTCTGCCGTGGTCATGCCGTCCAGATGCTTCATCTCCACATCCAGAAAAATAATGTCGTAGACCGCGCGGTAATCCTCCAGAATATCCACCCCGTCCGCAAAGACCGTCACTTCAAACTCTGTCCCGTACTGCCGGGTATACCGCCGGACATACTCCTGCAATACCCCCTGTACCTCCGCGTCATCCTCTACGATCGCCACCCGGATCATGACCGCACCTCCCTTACCACACCTTTGTGGAACTGTTACGGCTCTATTATAGCGCAATCCCGTCCGGTTTGCCAAGGGGCACTCCGCAACAAAGGGCAGGGCAGCCCACAGCTGACCACCGTGGACGTCAACCCCTACCAGCTGGGCATGGAGGCTGCCAGCCAGACCATCAACCACATCGAGAACCCGAACCTTCTGGCCACAAAGATCATCGTGCCGCATAAGCTCATCCCCCGGGAGAGCTGCTGCCCGCCGGAGGAGCAGCGCTAGGAAGTGCTTTTTCAGCAAGACAGTGTCCGCTTCCGGGAGCTGCCGCGCAGCGCTTGCTATCCTGCCCCCAGAGTAGACAGCGTAAAAAACGCTGCATCCTCCGGGGGTATTTTTATGCCCCAAAAGGCACAAAAGAATGCCCGCCCACCTGTGGAAAACCACGGTGAGCGGGCATTTTGCGTTTTATTGTTTGTGCCGCTGTAAAAGCCTTCAGAGGGCGGCGGTCTGGGGTACCAGCCGGAAGAGCATTACGGGCAGCGCGCTGTTTGCAAAATCCAGCGTATAGATGAGCTTTCCGCGCTCTGTTTCAAACGGCATCTCCGTCTGTGTGCCGTCCGGGGCAATGCGCACAAGCGTTTTGCCTTCCAGCAATCCGGCGGGCAGCGCGAGCCTTACCCGACCGGTGGGCTGCGTCAGGCTGCCTGCGGTTTCAAAGGCCACGCTCAGGTATTCCCCATTCGTCCGTGCGGTCACATCCTCCGCAGAAAGGCTGCCGCTGTTAGCCCACGCCGTTGCGGCTTCGATCATTTCCAGCTGCGCGGCGTTTTCTGCCTGCCCGCACACGGGGCAGAAGATCAGCGTTTCGCCTTCCGCAGTGCGGAAAGTAAACTTCCGGCAATCCGTGCTGCCAGTGTGCGCGCAGCCATCTCGCAGACAACTGGCGCTTTGAGAGCCGGTTCCGTTCGGGGACCATGCACCGAACTGGTGTCCCAGCTGATCGGTCGGGTCTGCGGTGTAGCTGTCTTTGCAGCGGGAGCAGGTAAAAACAGTATAGCCGTCTGTTTCACAGGTAGGCTCTACGGTAACAGCCTGATAATCATGGTTCAATGCGGGCAGTTCTTTGCGGGTGGTATAGTCACAACGGGAGCAGGTATCGTAAGCCCAGCCCTTTTCTGTGCAGGTGGGGGCTTGCGCTACGTGACGCACCAAATCATGGTTCAGTGCGGGCAGCTCTTTGCGGGTGGTATAGTCGCAGCGGGAGCAGGTTTCGTAAGCATCCCAGCCGATTCCCGTACAGGTGGGGGCTTTTGCACGGAAATGCACCAGATCATGGTTATCGGGGTCTTTTTCGCCGTATTCCACATCACACACCTCACAGACCGCTTTGGCGGTGCAGGTTGCTGTGCCACCGGTACAGCTTGCAGTATCAACTTTGTAGCAGTTCTTGCAGTTGCGGATGTGTGTGCCGTTGCCGGCGGATGACCACTCGCCCCAGTCGTGACCGCCGTAGTAACTCCCTCCGCAAGTGGTGCACGTTCCCGGCCTGATGCAGGTCGCGCGGCTGTCGCCGCCGCAGGGTACGTTCTCTTCTTTTGCGTCGCAGTTGGGGTTCGTGCATCTGCGGGTGTGCGTGCCGTCGCCGTTAGGCTTCCACTCGCCCCATGCGTGACCGGGGATGTCGTATTCCGCGCCGCATTTTTTACAGATTTTGCCCTCGGTGCAGGTGGGACCTTGGGTACCGCCGCTATGTACCTGTAAATGCGTAATATTGCCATCCTTGTGGCAGTTCTGGCATTCAGTTACATAAACCCTATGATAGGTCGAATCATATTTTTCGTATCTGCGGGCCTCACGTTCTTCCCTAATCCCACAGAAGGCGCAGTGCACCGGGACTGTTTCTGCCGCCGCTTTTAACACGATCCCCGGTATCAGGCACACCATTGCCAGCACCGTCAAACACCAGATCAGCCATTTTTTCATGTTACTCCCTCCTTGTCATCAAACCTTGTTATCCTTTCAGATCAAACTGCACGGACAGCGATGCAAGCACGGCATCTACCACCTTCCGCGCCTCGGCAAGCATATCGATCTCCGCCACAAAAGCAATGACCTGCTCGCGCTCCTGCGCGGGGACCTGCAGCGCACTCAGGCTCATGCTCAGATAGCGCCGTATTTTGCGCTCCAGCGTAAAGTAGGGGTCGCACCGCCGTGCCATGTAGCCGCGCATCATGCCAGCCGTGCCCAGCTCCATCTCGTAGAAATCACACTCGGCGCACCCGGGCAGATACGCGCTGAACGCCGCCTGCAGTTCGGCCGTGGTGCTGCGGTGGATGATCTCCGCCGTGGCGGGAAAGGTGTACGCCTCCACATAGATATCCCGCAGATTCTCGCTCAACTCGCTCAGCGCCAGCTGCAAAGCCGTTTCCACCGCGTAGAGGTACACCGGCGAGGGGGCATTTGCCGCCAGCGGCCTTACCGCGCCGAACTGCCTGCTGAACATCATGCCGATCAGCTCGGTCAGCACACCGTCCTTTGTGCGGAAAATATTCTGGAACGACCCGGCTGACACATCTGCTTCCTTTAAAATTTCTGCAACCTTGGTGTTCGTGTAGCCTTTTTCCAGAAAAAGCCGGACACAGGCGGTCAATATCCGCCGTTTTGCTTCTTTGCTGTCGTATCTGCGCGCCATTGGGAATCATCCTTTTCTATGATTGGTTTCTGACCCAATTATATATTGATTTGAGAATTGCGTCAAGTAAACTTTTAAGGGCGTATTTTGGGCAGTTTGACGAGGGAGAGCTTTCTGCGGGTGCGCATCCGGGCAAAACAAAGCGCAATGGACATTGCTGTTATCCGCTGCCGCAGCCAGACAGTTCGCGGCAGCAAAAAAGAGGCCACCGATCGGGGTGACCTCTTTTCAGCGTATTTTCAGCGTAAATCCCGCAGCAGGCGAACCCACCATCTCCATGACGGCTCTTTTGGAGTTGCTCTTTGCGTAAGATAGCAAGATAAATCTTATTTCTGACAGAAAGGGCCGAACCCGTGCAACGAGTCCGGCCCTTTCTGTGCTTTGGTTGGATCTTGAGCAAAGTTATGGTAAATGAAGAAGTTGGCTTTGGGAGTTTACAGCAGGCTCAGTGCTTCCTCGTCTGCCACAAGGATGCAGTCCGGATGCAGCTGCAGGATGCTGCCGGGGCAGGCAGGGGTCACAGGGCCGGTCACGGCGTCCTTGACGGCCTGTGCCTTGGCTTTACCGTTGGCTACCACCAGCACCTTGCGTGCCTGCATGATGGTCTTGATGCCCATGGTGTATGCCTGTTTGGGGACAAGGTTCTCGTTGCCGTCAAAGAAGCGCTTGTTGGCTTCGATGGTGGTGGGAGCAAGGTCGATGCAGTGGGTCTCCAGCTCAAAGGCTTCGCCCGGCTCATTGAAGCCGATATGACCATTGGGGCCGATGCCCAGCAGCTGCAGGTCGATGCCGCCCAGCTTGTGGATGATACCGTTGTAACGGGCACACTCGGCGGCGGTGTCCAGATTGGTGCCGTCCGGCAGGTTGGTCTTGGCCGGGTCGATATTCACCTTGCTGAACAGGTTCTCATTCATGAAATACCAGTAGCTCTGGGGATGCTCCTTGGGCAGGCCGCGGTACTCGTCCAGATTGACAGTAGTGACCTCGGAGAAATCCAAATCGCCTTTGTTGTACCAGTCCACCAGTTGGGCATAAGTGCCCACCGGGGTGCCGCCGGTGGCAAGACCCAGTACACAGTCCGGCTTCATGATGACCTGTGCGGAGATGATGTTGGCCGCTTTGCGGGACATATCCTGATAATCTTTTGCGCGGATGATCTTCATAATAACGCTCCTTTTATAGTACTGTTACGCCTGCGTTCCGGCAGGCCTGTAAAAATTCTACGGGCAGTTTTCCGTCCGAGATCACAATATCAATATCGGACAGCTCGCAAATGTGGAATGTACTTTTCAGTCCGATCTTGGAGGAATCCAGCAGTACGGCTTTCTGCTCACAGTCACAGCGGCGCAGCACGGTCTGCTTGAGCCGTGCTTCATCCTCCACGCCGCAGGTAAAACCGGTTTCCGGGCTGTAACTGGTCACGCCCAGCAGCAGCAGATCAAAGTTGATGCCCTCCATCGTCTGGATGCTCTGTGCACCGCAGACGCTCAGGCTGAACCGGTTCAGTCTGCCGCCCGGCAGGGATACATTGGGCTTTTCCAGCTTTGCCAGCTCCATGGCGCAGCTCAGGCCGCTGGTGTAGATGAGCATGGGCTGATCCGGGATGCACCGGGCCACTGCTGTGGCGGTGCTGCCGGAATCCAGAAACAGGGTGGTGTTGGGGCGCAGCAGAGCAGCGGCTTTTTCGGCAATGATCTGCTTTGCTTCGGCATTGCGGGCGGCACGGCGGCTCAGCAGGTCGTCTGTGCCTACCACCTGCTCCACCGACTTGACACCGCCATGCACCCGCACCACACGGCGGGCTTCATCCAGTGCTTTCAGGTCGGTGCGCAGGGTCATTTCCGAAACGGAAGGGAAAGCTTCCTTGAGCTGGGCAAAGCTAATGCTGCCTTTGCGGTTCACCAGCTCCACGATCTGATTGCGGCGTTGTTCCATGGGGGATTCCTCCTGTCTGCGTTTGTCCTGTCCCATGGCACGTTCTGCTTAGTCCTCCGGGTTGAAGTTTGCCAGCAGATATTCCTCTGCTTCCGGGCACCACAGGCCGTTGTGGGCATCCACGATGTCAGCCAGTGCGGTATAGCGGGGGTCGTTGTCCTGTTCGCCCTTGGCACGCAGATCGGTCAGGGCGATGAGGGGCATGGTCAGGTGGGTATAGATCAGCTTTTTGCCGCCGGGGATCTTGGGCAGGTTGAGGGTGGTCTCGGCAGCGGCGTTCAGACCGCCGATGTGGGTGACCATCACAGCCGGGTCGATGCGCTTAGCGGCGGTCAGTTCCAGCGACTCGATCATGTCGGCGGTATTACCGCCGGTGGTGCCCATGACATGGGTAGAATTGTAGTGCACATCGTAGAAGTTCATCTTGGCGCTGAACTGCTTGTCGGTGGGGCCTGCAAAGAAGTTCAGGCAGCCGTCACGACCCAGTACAGCACTGGACAGCTCCACCACCGGCGCGATGGGGGCGTAGCAGAACACATCATCAAAGCCGGTACCGCCAGTCAGCTTCCGCAGCTCGGCAGCGGGGTCTGCCATGTTGGCGGTGTTGACGAAGTACAGGTCGATGCCGTCCTTCTCCTTGACCTCCTTCGGGGGGAAGAGGGACTCCGCACGGGCCAGACGATCCTCGTTGATATCGGTGACCACCACCATGCCGGGGCGCACATCACGGTGCAGTGCGTAGGTCAGAGCACCCAGACCCATGGGACCTGCACCGGCCAGAATCGCCAGCTTGCCACCCTTCTTGATGCCCATATCGTGATGGTACACACCCATCTTGGTGTGGTAGGCGGCGTTGAAAGCACCGATGGAGCAGCTCATAGGCTCGGCCAGAGAAGCCTCGTAGTAAGCACGGCCCTTGTACTCCAGCAGGCAGCCCAGTTCCATGACCTCGGCAGGGATGATGCAGTAGGTGGCGTCGCCGCCGAAGAACTCGTAGGAGTAGCCGGGGCTCCACATGGTGCCCTTGTAGTTCAGGGCGGGCTGCAGGGTGAACTTCATGCCGGGCTTGAACTTGTCCTGATGCGCCTTGCCCACCTTGACGATATCACCGGCGAACTCGTGACCCATGATGGCGGGGTGCTCGGCTACATCCGGATGCACACGCTTGTGCGCAGTGCCTCCATCAGCCGGGGCGTTTCGATCAGCTGCCCGCTGACATTCTGCATGACCTCCACCGGGACGCTGTTCCCGTCGTCCGGAGCCAGCAGCACCAGTGCCCCCAGCACGATGCGCCCCGGCTCATAGACCGGCGGCTGTGCCTGCAGATAGCCCAAGCGGCAGTCCTTTACCGCACTTGTCCTGCAATGGAGCAGCAGGGCATACAGGGATTTGATGTAGGTATCGCCCAGCGTTTCACGGCGGCGAAGCTGCTGCTCCACCAGCCGGGCGTCCGCTTCCTGCGGGCAGAACAGCTGCGCCGCTGCATGGATGAGGGCAGCGCGGCTGCCGGGAACCTTGACGGGCTGGATGGTCAGATGTTCCAGCAGCCCGGTCATGGACCGGGTCAGGCGCGCATAATACTGCAGCTTAGAGCCTGCACAGGCTGTATCCTGCACAGGCTGCACCGCCGGTTCCGGTTCTGCGCGGTTCTGGCTGTACTGCGTGATAGCGTCCTTCAGCACGGCACGATCCGGTTCCAGCAGGGAAGGGCTGATGCACACCGCCGGATAGTCCAGCTCCAGCGGCACAGTGGAGATAATGAAGTCGATTTTTCTCCGACGCAGGTCGGCAGTGTTCAGCTCCCGCACCGAGCAGCACCCCTCCACCTGCAAAGAGGGAAACTCGTTTCCCAGCCGGGAAGCCAGAAAGCGGCTGGAACCCATGCCCAGCGGACAGGCCACTACCACCCGCAGCCGCAGCCGGAACATGGCATTCTGTTCCAGCACTGCGCCAAAGTGCATGGCAAGGTAGGCCGCTTCATCGTCCGAGATGGCGGGCAGGACGAATTGCTGCTGCACCGCATCACAGGCGGCGCGGGTGGCTTTCCACAGGCCGGGGTAGTCGGTGCGGATGGTGTCCAGCTGGGGGTTTTCGGTACGAATGTTCTGCTCCACCCGCAGCAGCATGGGGCGCAGGTGGCAGTACAGGTCATCCCGCAGGGAGGTGTAACCGGAAAGGTCTGTGTGCAGCGCCTTTTCCATTTCCCGGATAAGGGCGGCTTCCAGATTCCGCAACTCCATCTCCTGTGCGCTGCCCCAAGGATCCTCCGCACCCAGATAAGCAGCGAGATAAAGTTCCAGATACTGCGCTTCCTCAGGCGGCAGGGTCAGCCCGAAGGCGCGGTTCAGCGCCGCCACCAGCCGGGCAGCATGATTGCCCGCCGGGCGCAGCCCTCTGGGGGCGCTGCCCTTGTCGCCGCCCTGCCGCAGCTGCTGAATGGTCAGGGTGCAATGGATCGCCAGCGCCAGAAAGCCTGCATCCGGCAGATGGAGTTGCTCTTCCTGTTCAAACTGCTGCAAAACCGCCCAGACCTTTTCGGCCGTTTTTGTATCCAGCAGGGTCGAGAAGATCTCGTTTTCCGGCATCCGTCCGCAGAGCACCTCTGCCAGTTCCTTTTCCGGCATACTGCTGCGCAGCAGGGCAGACACCACCCTCCGGTAGGAAGAAGCATCCCCCTGCAGCCAGACCCCCACGCCGGGGCGGCGGAACATCTCCACCCGGTAGGGGTGTAGCTTGGTCTCAAGTTCATCCAAGTCCGCAGACAGCGTGCTTTCCGAAACGCCAAGCGCCCGTGCCAGTACCGCTGTTTTGCAGGGCTCCTGCTCGCTGAGCAGCCTTGTCAAAAGCTGCTGCCGCCGCTCTGCGCGGGAAAGTTTTTTCCTGTCGCCGCTGTTCAGCTGGGTGCGCAGTGCGTCTCGCCGCTCCGGCGCTTCATCCAGCAGCAGACCCTTGCCGGGATTCCGCACAAAATGCGCCCCGGCAGCCTGCATCCACTGTTCCACAGCGGGCAGCTCCCGCAGCACGGTGCGGCGGCTGACCCCGATGCTTTCAGCCAGCGCCGCCGTGGTGGGCTGCATCTGCGGCTCGGACTACACCATGCTGATGGGCGCCATGGTCATGGGTCCTCTGGCCGGCCGGGTCATCAAGCAGTTCGACAAGAAGGTGGAAGGCCATATCCCCGCCGGTTTCGAGATGCTGATCAACAACTTCTCCATCGGCATTCTGGGTATGCTGCTGGCCATCCTTGGCTACTACGTCATCGGCCCGTTCATGACTGCCATCCTCACCGTGCTGACCGCCGGTGTGGACTTCCTTGTGGCGCACAGCCTGCTGCCGCTGGTGTCCATCTTTATTGAGCCTGCCAAGGTATTGTTCCTGAACAACGCCATCAACCACGGCATCTTCAGCCCCATCGGTGCAAGCCAGGCCGCTGAGACCGGTCGTTCCATCATGTATATGCTGGAAGCCAACCCCGGTCCCGGTCTTGGTGTCCTGCTGGCCTACTGCTTCTTCTGCAAGGACGACACCACCCGCCAGTCCGCTCCCGGTGCTGTGATCATCCACCTGCTGGGCGGCATCCACGAGATCTACTTCCCCTACATCCTGATGAACCCCGTGATCATCATCGCCCCCATCGTGGGCAACTTCTGCGCCATCCTGTTCTACTCTATGACCGGTGCAGGTCTGTCCGGTCCTGCTTCTCCCGGTTCCATCATCGCCTACATGGCAATGGCTCCCCGGGATTCCATTCTCACCGTTCTGCTGGGCGTTGTCATCGCCGGTGCAGTCTCCTTTATCCTGTCCTCGGTCATTCTGAAAGCGACCTCCGGTCACACCAAGAGCCTGACCGATGCCCAGAATGAAATGAAGGAGATGAAGGCACAGGCTAAGGGCGAGATTCCTGAGCCTACTGCCGTAAATGTCGGTCAGATCCGCAAGATCGTCTTTGCCTGCGATGCCGGTATGGGTTCCAGCGCCATGGGTGCTACCAAGTTCCACAACCGCATTAAGGCGGAGCGCCCCGACTTGACCGTGACCAACTCCAGCGTGGATACCATCCCCGCCGACGCGGACGTGGTGGTCTGCCAGCGCGTTCTGGCTGACCGTGCCGCCAAGTGCGCCCCGCAGGCACAGCTTGTTACATTGGATAACTTCCTTGCAGATCCGCATCTGGACGCATTGTACAATGCACTGACCTCCACTACCCCGGCACTGGATGCCAAGGCCGAAGCTGCCGCCAATGAGGAGATCGTATCCGACCTGCGCAATGCAGCCGTAGCCCCTCTGGCGGCTGCCGTGACCGAGGCTTCCAAAGCCAACGGTTCCGTGATGAAGATCCAGGCGGAGGACATCCAGCTGGGTCTGCCCTCCGTCACCAAGGAGGAGGCCATCCGTGCCGCCGGTGCGCTGCTGGCAAAGCGCGGCTATGTGGATGACAGTTACGCCGATGCCATGGTGGAGCGCGAAAAGCTGGTGAGCACCTACATGGGCATGGGCGTAGCCATTCCCCACGGCACCAGCCAGAAGAAGGGCACCGTTAAAAAGTCCGGCGTTGTCCTGCTGCAATATCCGCAGGGCGTGGACTTCGGCGATGAAAAAGCCTACCTCGTGTTCGGCATTGCCGGTGTCGGCAACGACCATCTCGACCTGCTGGGCAATGTCTGCGAGATTTTGGAAGACGAGGATGCGCTGGAACAGCTCAAGACCACTTCCGATATGAACTATGTGCTGGAGCACTTACAATAACGATTCCAAAAAGGAGAGATTTTTTATGAAGAGCATCGATATCACCATTCAGGACAAAGAAGGTCTGCACGCCCGTCCCGCCGGTATCCTGAGCAAAGCTGCCAAAGGCTTTGAGAGCAAAGTCACTATGACTAAGAACGGCAAAGTCGCCGACATGAAGAAGATCTTTGCCGTAATGGGTCTGGCCGTGAAGTGCGGCGAGACCGTGACCATCGCCGCCGATGGCCCGGACGAGGATGCCGCCATCGAAGAATTGACCAAGCTGTGCAAGGACGCATGACTTCTCCCTCCGTCTATGACCGTTCTGCATAAATACTGCTGACGCAAAACCGCTCCGGGCAGAACGCTCGGAGCGGTTTTACTGTCAGTATGCGTTTTTCATCACCGTGTTTTCCAGAAAGCTGAAAAACACATCGTATTCATTTGGGGTCAGCATTTTGGGAGAACGCATGATCACAAGATCATGCCCGTGGTTTCCCACATGATAGGGTGGATGAGTGTGAGAATAGGGGTTTTCCAAAACCCTCTTGACGAATTCCACATACAGTAGTATTTTTCTTGTAAATCCCACTGCTCTTGTGGATTGGTTTGAAACCACCCACAAAATGTGGTCGTGTTCATTTTGAACACAGCCACAGAAAGTGGTTGGTTATCACCGTGAGACCCACCACTTCCGTGAGGAAAAGTCCACGAAAGAACTTACCGTCCCGCAACACACCCGATTCATTTTGCCGCTTACTTCACCCGACAAAATCCATCGCTGCGCTGCGTGGGCGGTATTTTTCTTTTATGGTCACTTGTCGGGGCGGAGGCCCCTCCATCTTGCTAACGCAAGACCGTTCGGTCGCTCAAAAGCCCCACTGGGGCTTTCATTGCTGCGCAAACGCGGCATTTTGCTTTCCGAAGAAACAAAAAATCCGAACCCTTCTCCTATTGAGAAAAGGTTCGGATTTTCATTATTTGGTGCGATGGAAGGGACTCGAACCCCCGGCCTACTGATTCGTAGGAACCGAATGGCACATTTTGTCCATTTCATCATTTGACGTTAAAACGTTATTTTAATCGAATCACCGTTATTTTGCTGTTGTTATTCTATTGCATTCTTTGCATTGCTTGCACGTCTTTGCACCTGTTATCCATCCTTGCGATGTGCAGAAAATGTGCAAAAGTGTGCAGAGCCAAAATCAGCCCGGCAAAACAGGCTGTTTCGCACAGCCCCAAAAGCTGGATTTCAACGGTATTTATCACGCATAATCTTCCAGTTTTGTCCCGACAACAATCTTACATAACACATCGGCTCTATGGCAGGGTTTAGGACATCCGAACAGACACCATTTGATATAGAAATGAGGTTCACCATGAATAAACTGCTTTCCTGCCGCTACAATATGGACACCAACCGGGTGGAAGCCCGGTTCG
>ENA-OPAA01000808-OPAA01000808.1-human-gut-metagenome-genome-assembly--contig:-NODE-808-length-19911-cov-13.411110_pt1 | contig 19911 bp, 17 predicted proteins | sample MGYA00241049_ERZ501414 | MGnify/ENA primary metagenome ERZ501414 (study PRJEB25962, sample SAMEA2042520) | human gut metagenome | biome: human gut; feature: human-associated habitat; material: faeces... | reverse complement strand
CATAGATATGGCTTTTGTCGTAGTTGATGGCAAGAGGGCGGATCTTGCCATCAGGGGTAAAGCGAACGTCCACTTCAACGTATCTCTTTTCACGGTGGAGCTTGTTGTCATCACGCATCGAGGGGCCTCCTTCTCATTTTTTAGGTTGTTTTTGCGGTGGTTTAATTTGGATTTTTTACACCAAATTGGTGTTTACAGCTTGATTATACTGCGATCAGTTTTAGTTATCAACTACAAATTTACGAAAATATTTTCGAAATCCAGTTGATTTTACTCAAGATGCATGCCACAACGCAGTCACAACCGTTAGTGTTCCTTCCCTCCCATCTTTTCCTTGGCCTTGTCCGGCACGTCGATCAGGCCAAAGCGGTAGAACAACCCATAGATATACGACACACCCCGGATATCTCCCAGAGCCTTGGGTCTGTCCACTACCTCTCCGATTTTACCGATATTATGATACGCCAGCATCACAGAACTCCAAGCAAGACTCTTGCTGTCCTCTCTGCGGTCGATCCACAGCTCCTTGGTGAATTCATCTCCCCTGCCCTTCTTCAGCGTATATGTAAAGGGCAAGCCGGACATCGTCTTGAACTTGTATCCCCGAAAAGCCACCACACACTTCCAGAGATTTACTTCGCAGGGATCCTTCTTCAGCGCAACCACAGCTCGATAGTGACGCTGTCTCTCTGCACCGGTGCTGATATTGGAAGCGTCAGCCTCCCCCGGGAAGTACACGCCTTTCTCATACGGCAGATAAGAGGTCACAGAAGGACGGGATAACTGCAAGGCAGCCATGGTGGAGGTGACAGCAGCAGAATAACTCTGCGTTTCTCTGAGGGTATTAAAGGTCTGTTGGACGCGCTTTGCCGTGTCCGACTCGTAGACCCCGGCTGTGATGAGCAGCTTCCGAACCTTGATGGGGTTGAGGGACAGTGCATCTGCGATGGCTTGCAGGCTCATTTGGTCCGTATAAAGGTCAGCAGCTGCTTTCATCTGCTGTGCCAGGTTCTTGGCTGCGCTGTATTCTGGCTTTGATGACTTCCGCCCTCCGCCGGGCTTGCGCGCGCGTGTATTATCCACTAAATTTCACCTCATTTTTATTTAAGTCACAAACTATATATAGAGCTCAAAAACATGCCGTGTGAACTTCTGGAATTCACAGTCCACACGGCATATTACTTTATTTCAGCCTTATGGATGGGTACCTTTTGCAGGTACTTCATCACTGTTCCATTCGCAATTGCCTTGCGGATTTCTTCCTTTGTGCAGTCCTGCTTAAGACCATACACGAGCTTTGCGTCCTTGCTGGCATCCAGTACATACCACATTTCCGTCTTGCCAAGCTGCCCGTTTTCATGCTCCTGTGCGAAGGCGTCGGTAGGATGCACCTGTACCGACAGGTCTTTCTTGGCGTCGATAAACTTGATAAGGATCGGCAGCGTGTTTTCGCCCTTATGGCGCTCGCCCAGATACTCCGGATGTGCTCTTAGCATCTGCTTTGCTTTTGTAATGCGAAGATTTAGCACATATGTATTGATGCTCACCCCAAACTGCTCCTTGAACACTCGGGTCAGATAGAACTTGCTGATAAAGAACTGATCTGCCAGTGCATCCAATGAAACTTTTTCGGTGTAGTGTGTATCCAGATAATCTCGGATCGGGTCAAGGGTCTGCTTTTTCAATATAGCATCTGAACGCTCTGCTGGATGCCATAACTCTTTCATGAGTAGCACCAGCAGTTCATTTAAACCGCTGTTAATCCGCATATCCCGGATGTAATCATCTGACGAGGCAAGCGTAAAAAGGGACTTATGCAGTTCTGTAAATGCGGTAATATTCTCCGGATGGAATACTGGGCAACCTCCGCGTTCTTGATATTTCCTGTAGATGTCCTGCATAGTCACACCGGAAAAGTGAATCCACGACAACGACCACAGATCTTTATCTGTACTATGGGAATACGGTTGCTGGCAATCGATGAACACGCAGTCCCCTCTACCTAGCTTATATTTCTTTCTCTGATACTCCAGCTCGCCAGAACCGGAATTGACACAGAAAAACAAATACGAAGACAAGTGAGTACGCGAGGAAGTATGCGGCTTCTTTGCCTGCAAACTCCCGATCTCCTGCAAGTATAAAAGGGCAGTCTTCGCAAAAGACGTCGGGGTGTAGAGAATGCGGTCTGAAAAAACAACAGGGGATGTATCCAGAGAATCATGTAAAAACAAGTCATTCATAGCTGGACACCTCCCCCGTTGATAGTTTATTATCTGACAAACCGAATATAAGAATCCACCGTCGTATTCTTCAGATGTTTTTTTATTATTCTAAAAACATAAATTATTCTTTCTTCATTGTGGAATATGTTTTTCAATAAATTCAGAAACAATCATTTTGTATTTTTCAGGATCTGTTCTATAGCATCCAGTATGCTCTGCCCCAGAAACTATGTACAACTCTCTTTCACTTTTGCAACTATTGTAAATTTTATACGCCATAGATACCGGTGCTTTCTTATCCTTGTCTCCATGAATAATTAGAACTGGCACACTTGTCTTAGACACTGCGGCACATGCGTTTGCTTCTTTCAAGTCAAATCCGCCCCAAATTTTTGTTCCTGCATTCACTATCCGAGCGAATAAATCTGTCAATAATTCAAAACGAAGCTTCTCTTTACTGCCTATTTTTATCATTTCTAATGGTGATGTAAACCCAGCATCATCAATAATTCCACAAACTGATTCCGGCAATTCTAAATCACTACTCATCACTGCTACCGCTCCTCCCATGGAAATTCCCATAAGGAATATAGGTACCTGTTCTCCGAATTCAAAATCCACCCAATTTGCCCAATCACGACAGTCGTATCTTTCTAAAACGCCAAGTGTTGAAACGTCACCTCCACTTTCATTGTGCGCTCGTAAGTTCACCAACAGAAGATTCCATTCTTTTTCTTCTGTTATTCTATAGATTGGCACACTATTCGTATAACAATCACTCCAAAACCCATGAAAAAAGATTATGACTGGCGCATTTTTCTTTCTTTCATAATAGTGACCAACTAATTGTACTCCATCAGATGCCGTAATTGTAATTTTTCTATTTGGCTCATTTTTTATTTTATATGCTTCTGTAAGAATTTCATACTGCCAGTCATCAGCAATTCCTAAATCTGGCCATCGAATTTCTCTTCTCAGGCAGGCTTTCTGAAAAGAGTATTTACTTATTCCCAGCAGTGTCAATATTCCAATACTTAAAATCAACAGGATTATTAAAATTCGCCTTCTATTTACGCATATTTTCTTCATCGCAATTCCCATACATTGTAAGTTCATTTTGCTCACACTCCATTTTTATTTCCGTCATAAACTATATATCGTGCTCAAAAATACGCCGTGTGAACTTCTGGAATTCACAGTCCACACGGCATATTACTTTATTTCAGCCTTTCGAGAATCTCATCTGCCGTCATACCGGATGACAGCAGAAGTAGTGGCACTGTTCTTGCCACCCTCGGGATGGGGCATATGGATAATGATACCGATAGGATTATGTATGATTTTAGGTTAGTATAGTACTACGGGAATAGGATGGTAATATTCTCTCAGAAAACAGATTCACTGACCGAATTTTGAATATTTATCAGACCAATCTGAGTCTATATATTCAGCTCTTTTACATTAGTTATCCACGCAGCTATTTATTCGAGCGAAAAGAATCTACTCTAACAATGTTTTATGGTCTTTTGCATATTCCTGTACTTTATAGTTTTGAGGAAAAATCATACAATCTCCTCTTTCCCAATTCAACCTCATAACACACAATTTCATACTCTCGTTAAATCGATCTCCAAATCTATTTATCAATATAAATTGGATGTCAATGTCATGTCCCTCTGTTTTTGCAAAGAACTTTTTATTGGCATAGAAGCAGACTTTTCGACTCTCACCCGATGGAATACCTATCGAAATACTATTTCTGTTTACCACAGAGAGTCCCCATTTTGTAGGTGTCTTATCATTTTCCGATGCTGTTTCAGCCTCTTTGTACTGCACTATCTCAAAGCACTGTGTTGTATTTGTCAACTCAAGAACAATTGAAACTGTGTCATTTGCATCACAGTCAGCCACTTGATAGGATACTATATTATCTCCATCCGGTCTGCCCGTTTTCACCTTCCAATTAGTAACAAGAACGAATGGTCTAACTTCCATTTTATATCGGCTTTCTTCCAACAGAGTCACTCGTTCAGATAATGCATTGGCCTGTTGGGACAGTTCATTTGCCTTTTGGGCTGTCTTATCCGACTTTTCTGTCAGCTCATTTGCCTGTCTTGCTATTAAATTTGACTGTTCGGTCATCATTTCTGCCATGGAATTAGCTCGCTCTGTTTGCCGATACGCAACATAAGCCAATCCAACTGTAGCCGCTGATGATATACACGAAATAACATATGACAGCATTCCATCTGCTGTTATCAGCGAATCAATTTTCGGAGAAAAAATATGTACCAGCAACGCCACTCCTATGAACAAAATCGCTGTGCCTAGCAAAAACCATCCAATGGCCGGTTTTGTCTTGGACTTATGCATTTTCTCTTTATTGCTCGAATTTATATTCTCTTCCATAGTATCATCTTTATTTTTTTACTATTCCTTTGCATCCTTAGCCACAATCACTTGTGTTGCCTACCGCTCACCACGTAGAGGTGTGCAAAGTTTCGAACGGCAAAACCGTGAGAAATTTCCCACGGTTCAAATATAGCCCTTTGAAACCAAGTTTTCAATGGCACAGGTGAAATATACATCAACCTGTATGCTACATCAAGGTTGCGTTCAGACCGCGTATCCTTTGGCTTTGATGACTTCCACGACCTGAGACACGTACTTCTGGCAGGTGTCGTGGTCAGCGGCTTCCACCATCACACGCACGACAGGCTCGGTGCCGGACTCACGGACAAGGATACGGCCGGTATCGCCCAGTGCTTCTGCTACAGCTTTGACTGCCTCCTGTACTGCCGGGTCGTTCTGTGCAGCCTTTTTATCAGTCACACGGACGTTCTCCAGAACCTGCGGGTAAATCTTCAGGGGTTCAGCCAGCTTGCTCATGGGAACCTTCTTTGCCAGCATGACTTCCATCATCTTCAGGCTGGTCAGGATGCCATCACCAGTGCTGGCGTACTTGGAGAAAATGATATGACCGCTCTGCTCACCACCGATACGGCAGCCATTTTTTGCCATGTACTCATAGACGTACTTGTCACCCACTGCGGTCTTAGCGTAACCAATGCCCTGCTCATCAAAGGCCTTGTACAGACCGAAATTGGACATGACCGTGGTAACGACGGTATTGGTCAGCAGCTTGCCACGCTCCTTCATGTAGCAGCCGTAGATGTACAGAATATGGTCGCCAGTGATGACATTGCCCTTTTCATCCACACACAGGCAACGATCAGCATCGCCATCGAAAGCAAAACCGACATCCAGTCCCTTTTCTACCACGAACTTCTGCAAGCCCTCGATGTGGGTGGAACCTGCATTGTTGTTGATATTCGTACCGTTGGGCTGTGCATTGATGACGTAGGTATCTGCTCCCAGAGCATCAAACACAGACTTGGCAATGTTCCAGCTGGAGCCGTTGGCACAGTCCAGACCGACCTTCACGCCCTTGAAGGAATAGATGCCCAGAGAAATCAGGTAGCCCATGTAGCGGTTACGGCCAGCCACATAGTCCACCGTGCAGCCGATGTGCTCACGGTGGGCAAAGGGCAGTTCCGGCCAGTCCTTATCAAAGACGTGGAGTTTGCCGTCGATGTAGTCCTCTACCAGCAGCAGAGTTTCCTCGGGCATTTTTTCGCCGTAGCAGTCGATCAGCTTGATGCCGTTATCGTAGTAGGGATTATGGCTGGCAGAGATCATGATACCGCAATCGAAGTCATCCACACGGGCAATATAAGCCACGGAGGGCGTGGTGGTGACATGGAGCAGGTAGGCGTCTGCGCCAGAAGCAGTCAGACCGGCCACCAGACTATATTCGAACATATAGGAGCTACGACGAGTGTCCTTACCGATGACGATGCGAGCAGGTTCGTTATTGCCGTTACGCTCACGCAGGGCGTTGTAGTACCAGCCCAGAAAACGACCCACCTTGTAGGCGTGGTCAGCGGTCAAATCAATGCCAGCTTCACCACGGAAGCCATCGGTTCCAAAATACTTTCCCATTATATTTTTTTCCTCATTCAAAGAGTGAATTAACGAATATATATATGCTTTAATCAACTTCCGTTGTCTACTGCTCACCACGGAGAGGTAGCACACTTGAGCAGCACAGCCACGTGGCTGAACACGTGGCTGCAATAAGTATTAGTCTCTGCGGAACAGGTCACGGGTATAAACCTTATCCTGTACGTCATCCAGACAGCTATCATAGCGGTTGGCAATAATGGCTTGATTGCGATTTTTGAACTCTTCAAGGTCATTTATCATTGGCTTAGGGATATCACTTGCAACAGAGGAAATCCGTGTTACTCTTTCACCTGCCATTATTACGTTTTTCATTTCATTACACCAACTCTTGCAAATACTTAATTAGCGTTTTCTTGTTGCTTGATAGTATATGTTTCCTTTAGTCCCTGACACACGGTATAGAGTGGCATCCAACCTAAGGCTTTTAGTTTATTTGTATCCATTATGGCAAAGGTAGCCTTCGACACTGCTGAGTTATCTTCGATTTCAAATTTTACTTTCTGATTCGAAAGCATCGCAAGATACTCAGCATATCCTCGAAGCGTTCTTCCATCATCATCATCGGATATATTGTAAGCCTCACCGTTTATTCCATCCAGAAGAACTTTGATGAGTGCGCTTACCGCATCTGCAATATAGACATAAGAGTATCGTTGTTCGCCATGGCTTTTCATCACAATCTCATCGCCTAAAACCGCTTTGTCCATGAACTGGCTCATCGCTTTTGTGTCTTTTTTCTTGTCCGGTCCAAATACTCTTGCAAGTCTTACAATGACAGCATCAATTCCAAACCGTTGACGATAAGATTGTGTCAGCGCTTCACAGGTTCGCTTTGCTTCGTTATAGCCAGCTCGTGCTTGATTGCAGTCAATGTATCCGCAATAGCGTTCATCCATCGGTTTCTCAGTACCTTGACCGTATATCTCAACACTTGATGCAAGTAAAAAACGAGCCTTTTTCTCAGCTGCTAGTTTCAGAAGGTTATTGCAGCCATCAATATTGGTCATAATCGTTCCAACCGGGTCTTCTGCATACTGTTTCGGATGCGTGTTAGATGCAAGATGAAGAACAAAATCCACATCTCCTGTATAATCTATCGGATTGCAGACATCGACCGCCAAATTCTCCAGATAATCATCGGACACTCCTCCTCTTCGTGAGAGTGAAACAACCTTAATTGTGTTTCCGAAACAATTTGTACGATAGCGCAAAACCTCTATCAAGAATGACCCTATAAAACCGGTGCCCCCGGAAATCAGTAGAACCTTATTATTAAATCTACTCCAATCATATGGTAGTGATGCAACTCGTTTCACCGCTTCCATTTCAAGATTATTCATTTTATCCATTCCTCATTCTTAGCGCTCAAAAGAGCCTTGAAAATCTCAATATCCTCAACTGTCGTGATTTTAAGGTTTTTCTCTGAGCCCTTAGAAAAATACGTTTTCTTTCCCAGAGCCTCCATCAACGAACATGAAGCCGCCGTGTTCGTAATGCCAAGTTCTTTTGCCCTCATGTGGGCATCCCACAAATCGCTCAATCTATAAGAATGCGGTGTCTGCGTTCTCTGAAGATTTTCGCGTGGAATAGATTTGTCCGAATCTATCTTATTTTCAGAAACAAAAACAACCTCAGTGCATGGAATTGTTGCTACAGCTGAGCCATATTGTTTTTGTTTAACGAGATTATCAGTGATAATATCCTGACTAATCATCGGACGATTACCATCATGGACAATCACAACATCGTCGTCCTTATGATTTTCTCGAATAGCTTTCAAGCCATTGAAAATCGATTCCTGACCGGTGGCACCACCTGTTACAACATACTTCAGTTTCGTTATATTAAATTGCTTTGCATACGCCCAGAGGATTTGATCCCATCCTTCCAAAATAGCAACACAAATCTCATCAATATTAGGGTGCTGCTGGAAGGCTTCTAACGTATAGATAATGATTGGTTTATTATCAACATTTAGAAACTGCTTTGGAATATCCTGATGAGTGCGTGAACCAATACCACCAGCGGTCAAAATTGCAATATTTGCCATATCTATGTCCTTTCTCTCACTTGACATTACAGTCAATAGCTTATTTCATTCGTGCAATAATAAAGTCAGCAACATCTTCCGATGCATTTCCACCTGGAACAAATCCTAGTGAACTCTGAAAAGAGACAACTTTTTGCATATATTCATTTTGATTAAAAGCACAAATGTTACGAATCAGCTCATTGGTCGTAGTTGAAATGCTGAATGGTAGTTTTTCCAATTCAAAAAGATATCCCCGTTCTTTTGCGTAATCATCAATGTCGCTGGCATAAATTAGAACTTTCTTGCCCGCAATCATTCCATCAAACATACAGCTAGAATAATCCGTAATTAAAAAATCGCTAGCCAAAATCAAATCATTAATCTCGGAATATTGCGTACCATTTAGAATATCATCACCATATTGAATTGTCCCATCCTCGTTTTTAATATTCGGATGAAGCCGAAGAATAAATTTCCAGCTATATCCCGTTTCTTTGGTTATTGCGGAAATAACGTTATCATAGCTCATATCATATGGTGACAAACTTCCATTTGCACGAAATGTAGGCGCATACAAAATGAAATGCGTTTCTTCTGGGACGTTATAAAAGGAACATATTTTTTTGTGAACACTATCAGCGTTTTTGAATAGTGAGTCTTCTCTCGGAAGTCCCTTTTTTAATATTTCCCCATCATACCAAAAGTATTTTCTATATAGAACTTCCGACCAATCGGAATTGGCAAGAAATAAATTTGCCATCTTCGAATCATTTATTGCAGAACGAACATAGGCTTGACCGAGCGTATCGGCACAAGCCCCTTCACCGCCTTTAAGTCCAATTCCTGCATGCCATGTCTGAACATAATATTGTTTTTTTCGCTTTCGTGTCCACAACGGTTTTCTGCAATTGTCAACCCAAACTTTTGCCGTTGCCAGTTCATACAATGACTTGACAGATCCTTTTTTTACGACACGAGCATTGTTAATTTTAGCCTTTTCATCACAGAGTAACCACACATAATCTAATCCCACATCTTTTTGAGCCATTGCCTCAAAAATATACATCGGATTATCACTATAATATTTCCCGTAATAACTGCTAAAAACCACCTTATTATTCTTTATTGGGAAAAAGCCAAAAAAGCACAATAGCCCCTTACAAATTATCGAATGAACATCCATTTGGAATCCCCCTCACTAACGTAGCCCGAAGTGAATATTTACTTTTTCAAGCATTTTAGTGCCAATCCTATATTATCTTTGTACATGAGTATTCCCACTACAATCAATACAACTTGACCCAAATAACGACCGCCATCAATCATCAAGCATGCTTGTATGCATATTACAATCCAAAACCCGAAAAGCCTCGGTAAGCTTATTCCCTCAATTTCCTTTTTGGCAGATATATACCGAAGTAAAAAAATAAGGAAAGATGATAAAGCCGTAGCAATCGCGGCACCTTGGGCGCCGATGATGGAGACTAGTGCAATATTGAATACAATATTTGTCAGGGCACCAAACAGTGTAGATGTGCCCAGAGCCTTTGTATTCTTTTTTGCACTTAAAATCGGGCCCACCATCCCTGCTGATGCGCTAAACACAGTAGACAGCAACAGAAAGGGAACATATTCCCATGCTGAATAGAAATCCTTAGCATACAAAAACCCTGCTATTACTTTTGTGAATAGAATAAGTACCATGCAAGCTATTCCAACGATTAAATTAATTGTTTCCAGCATTCTGGCATAAAAACGACGATAGCCTTCTTTTTGATATTCTTTGATGGCTGAGATTTGCCATGACTGCGTAAAAATAGATTGAAAAGTACTTAAGATTGAAGGTATCTTATACGACACGGAATATATTCCATTGATTGAAACTCCGCAAAGCCATGTAACAATGTACCTATCCGATGCATTGTTGATCCACCAACCGATAGTATTTAATATTAATGGAACAGAATAATAAACTAATCGTTTTTGTAAGTCATAATCATCCTCATTTTTCAAATATCTGATAATTTCTATTTTCCAGAACAGATACACAGCCGCAATGCCCTGCCCTAAAATGTAAGACAAAAAGAAGCCTGGTAAGCCTATATGCCAGATGGCTAAAAATAATACATTTGTAAAAACCATTACAACTGTGCTAATTACGCCGGCAATTCCCATGAGCTTTACCAATTCAAATCCTTTCGCGCATTGGACCGCGTATTGATAGAGCACGTTGGAAACGAAATACAAAAAAATCAGTAATTCATATCCTGAAAAGAGTGGAAATATATTAAAGATTGTATTTGCCCAAAGAGCCAACGCAAATATAGCTGTTCCCACCGCGATATATTTAAACCCCAATGTAACGATTGTGTTGGGATTCTCTTTGTCGCTCATCAAAAATCTTGTGACACCCTCGTAAACATTCAATGTGAGAATGGGCATCAGCAGCTGAATTGTTGTCGTAGCTAAATCATAAATTCCATATTCACTTGTGCTAAGGATATTTGTGTAAAACGGTACAAGTAGAAAAACAAGGATTCTTGACGAAAAACTACTTATCGCAAGGAAACCGGTATTTTTTATCAGGTATTTGTATTTGTTATCTCCCATAAATCAATTCCTCTTTAGTCTACTTGCACAAGAGAAAATTTCACTCACAATGCGCTGCATCATATATGAATTCGACTTTACCGCAAACAGAATAAACTTTTCATACATTCTAAGATGGCTGCACATCCTTTTATTTTCGACATACTTTTTATAAAACACATCTTTTTTCAGCTCAGCAAGATAATTACGTTTTACGCCAAACTCATCATTACTCTTTAACACATTTTTAGCTGTTCTGTAGCATTCATTTCCGGCATATTCGTATGCCTTATCAATTAATGGAATCTTATATTCGCCTTGCCACTTTTGACTGTATGCCATCAACCGGCCACAAACGTTTTTAAGTGATTCAAATTGTGCCGGGTTGTAGTAGTGTGTCATACTCTCTGCATGTTGCCGGTAAAAATACAATGGAGCTTGTAGAATACAAAATGATTCGGCTCGATCGACAAGTGGAATTGATTGAAAAAGATCTTCACCATATCCAACTCCCACACCATCGATATAATCGTGCAAGTCAATCAGTGAGCTATGTATACACTTAAAACACATATTATTGAACATGTGTGTTCCACAAAATGCCATCAAAAAAACATTTTTCTGTTTTCCCTCTAAAACGGTACCATCCTCATAGGGATAATTATTTAGCTTCGATTTGAAATCGGCCTGTAATGATGCGTTAAAAATCACCATATGAACAGATTTCTTTTCTATCTGACTGTAAATAGTTTTCAAGGCATTTCCACAGAAATAGTCATCCGCATCTAGAAACAAATAGAATTCCCCGTTAGCGTTTTCAATTCCTGTCCGTCGCGCAAAAAGGAGACCTTGATTTTTCTGGTGAATAACCGTTATAATGCGCGGATGTTCCTGGGCGTATTGATCACAAAGCATTCCGCTAGAATCTGTCGAGCCATCATCAACCAAAATGAGTTCAAAGTCTTTAAATGTCTGGTTTAAAACAGACTCTATGCATTCAGGCAGGTATTTTTCCTGATTATACACTGGAACCAGAACGGAAAAAAAAGGCTTTGAATCTATATTGTTAACTTCCATTTGTTTTGCCTCTCTCATTCAAGTAATCAATCATTTCTTTTGCAACAGTATCATAACGGAAAGTCTGTATATACTTATCACTCAACTCTGCTGCGACTGGAGATTTCCCTAATCTCTCAATACCATTCGCTACTGCATCTGGAGAGGCTTCATCAACGAATGCAACAGAATCTTTGTGATCCATTAGATATTCAACCTGACCGCCTGTACACGGGCATACAATTTTGCATCGTGCCAGTAGAGCCTCCGGGAAAACAATGCCAAATGGTTCACTCGGATTCAGCGACACAAATATCTCCGCCTTTGAGTAGTAAGTCACTAAATCCTTCTGCGAAACACGTCCAAGAAAATGTACATCCAAGTTATTTTTGGCAACATACTTTTCTAATTTTTCTTTGTCTGGTCCATCTCCGGCTATATAGGCTTTATACGGCATACCCCCATCTTTGAGAACTTTCATCGCCCCGAGCAGATTTCCAATACCTTTTGCTGATACGAGCCGACCCACATATAGAATCGCACCTTTTTCTTTGGGAATATTGGTGTTTAGAATAGCATTATAATATTCCGTTGTTACTCCGAGATGAAAAACCTGATTCGTATGAATTCCAAAAAATTGGTCATTTACCATTTTAGTGAAATAGCTATTTGCAAATACGTAATGAGATTGTTTGGCAATTAATCGCTGATAAAGAGATGCCACCTCAGATTTTAATTTTCCATAATAGCTTCGATTAAAGAAACCGTGTAAAAAGTAAATTCTGATGGCATTTTCCTTACAAAATCTCCAATACTTTGCATATTGCAACGATGCCAAAATTATATCTGGGCTTTCTTCTTTAATGATTTTTCTTGCAGAGATAGCATTTATTATCCGAATTGGTACACCATTTTTTTCTGAATCAGCGTTTTTTTGATTTGTAATAAGTACAACTTCCCATTTGTTATGCTTAAAGCCAGCAGCAAGTTCCTCATCAAATACCGCAACTCCGCCAAAATAGGTCTTTGTTGTTACTGGGCCTAATATTGCAATTTTCATTTCGTCGTATCCTTCATGATTTCTTCAAACAGTGTCATATATTTTTTCGCAGCAACGTTCCAATCAAATGGATCCAACACACTCTTATCAACTCTCATCTTATTTTCGTCACACGCATAGTCAACAAGGTTCTGCGCCATTTGCTTGTAATTCTTTTTGGGGAAGGTATAGCCAGTTTTATCCTTTTTCACAACTTCTGGAAGCCCACCAATATTAAAGCAGAATACAGGGATGCCTGATTTAATAGCTTCGCAAACAGAAATTGAAAGATTCTCGATTTCGGACACATTGATTAATCCGCAATAGGAGCCGTATGGAATTATGCTATGCTGTCCCATAAGACGAACGTTTGGTAACTTTTCCAATTGCTTAGCAACGTTCTTATCTATAGCTTTCCCGTATATGTCAATTCGCACTTGTGGATCAATATCATAGATATACTTAGCAACTCTGATGGCGTTTTTGTATTTTCTTGTATCTATATTACCGACCATCACATATGTTTTCGGATAACAGCTGTCAGCCTCACACGGCTTAAAATCCATTCCGTTCCGTATAAGGATAGATTTGCTGTTATATCTTTTTGTGAAGTTCTCCATATATATGGAGACATTAGCCACTGCCTCCGCGTTTCTGATTGTTCTTTTATACAGTGGCATAAAATAAAAGCTTTTAATAAAAAATTCCGCATTCACCCAGCGGGCATCAGGCCAATTTCCATGATATGTGTGAATATACGGAATATTTGCTTTTTTTAACAAATAGCCAAGATGATCATCCGAATAGCCCACAATACTGCTATCGCATCGATTCTCTTCTTCTTTTAGTGCAAGTAGAAGCTCCTTCTCACTCTTGCATTTCAGAACGGAAATATTCCGCTTCGTATTATCATAGTTTCCTATTTCTAATGTAAAGACAGCAATCCTGTCAAATTGGGAGGTCCATCTATCTACGAAGTATTGCGTAGCCAGCGTAGCACCTGTATAGTTTCTCCCCCATTTTTTTGTTAGCACAAACAATGTTCCTCTCTTCATTACTTTATCACCTCATTGCGTTTCTGCTCCTGTTTTGGGTAGCATAATCAGTGCAAGTAGTAAAAATAGCACTCTATAATTACCAAGGTCCAACATCAGCATTGGCAGTATTACACAAGATATTGTTGCATCGAATCGCTTGCTTGAAAATAATGGCCATAAAGTATAAAGATATGTCGTTAGCACAAAAAAACCTCCGTCAAGCAAAAGTGAAAGAGCTGTATTGTGTGTTGGGTATGGTAGCAACGATTGATACGCAAGCCATCCATTTCCTAAAAATGGCTTCTGGCTAATAAACTGTATTGCTTTTCCCCAAATATAAACTCTATTGTCTTCCTTCATCGTAGCATTTATTTCAAGTGTATGTTCTCGACCAAGGACCCGTGCAGCAAGAGTATACAGTTCATTTATAATGTTATTGATTACATCCGGAGTCACCAACAGTATGATGCAGACCACACTAAATGTAATAATACAGCACCCAAAAAGCACGGGAGATTTTTCTTTCAATTTCAATAAAAACTTAACAAAGAAATAAAGGGCCAAACACAATAACGCAGTTCTAGACATTGACAACACAGTTGCTATAATCAGAATTAAAACTCCGTTCCTTTTGTATTTTGGATTTTCCACAAATACATCTATTACAAAAAGAAGCGCAAGGCAAAACGTCATATACTTATTTGGATCACTAAAGAATCCATTAAGACGTACTTCGCCAGAATAAATATAGACATTAGTAGAGATAAAGGAGCTCATATAGTTGTGAACCCTTCCAAGTTGTATCATGACAAATACAATTATTGCATTATACAGCGTCACTTTGCATATTCGAATTATTGATTCCGAAATCAGATTTATATCGGGCTGCGTGTTTAGAACTACAATAACCAAAAGTATTGAAATAAAATACCGTACTACTTCAAGAATTTCATTGGTCTGCATTCCATGAAAAAGAAAAACAAGAAAGACTGATGTACTAAAGATTAGTAATCTAACCGGAATCGCGACATGACCTCTTTTATTTATAAAAACATATACAAATGAGAAAATAATTATCCAATCATAAAATCGCAAACCAACAAATGAAACGCTTGAATAGACAAATCCATTAAGAAGCAAAACCACAAACAGCTCAGAAAAACGGTAGCCATGAAGCGTTTGCAATACGAGTTGAGCAGTAACACATACAACAAACAACAGAGGATTAGCCATAAACGCAAAGGGTGTCAGCAAATATAGTATTGATGATAAGAGTCTTTCTCCTTTCCAATTCTTATACTTCATTCTGTCCCCTCCCCGGAGAATTTCAAGTTCGCGTATTTCATGACATTCTTAAACATATACCATGCCTCATAATAAGTTGCTTCAACTACATTTAATCCGACATACCGATATGTATTCCAGTTCATCTTCGCAGCCTTGACTTTGTTGCCTGACTTTGATGATTTTGCAATGCGATAGATGAGCAACGGCTCATCCACACCATAGGCTTTCTTTCCTTCTTTCAGGATGTTGAGCCAAATTGCGAAGTCTTCGTGCATCCCATCACCGATTGCATAGTGCTTTACATATAGCTCTTTACGCACCAGCGCTGAGGAATTTGATAATACATTTTGCTTCAGCAACTGACGATAAGTGACTTCTTTCGGAGCATGAAGATACCAATCAATTGGATGCCCCTCCGAGTCCATAAAAGCGGAACCCGTAAAAAGCAAATCAGCATTCGTTCTCCTTTGAAGCTCAATCTGTTTCTCCAGCTTTTCCGGTTCCCATGCATCATCACTATCGAGAATCGCAATCCAATCCCCCTTCGCTTCTTCCAAACCGTGCTTACGTGTGTAGGATACGCCACTGTTCTTCACATTAGAAATAAGGCGAACACGACTGTCCTTCGCCACGATGTCCTTGACCAATTCTACTGTTCTGTCCTTCGAGCAATCATTAACCACAAGAAGTTCAAAATTCGTGTAGGTCTGGCTCAAGACTGAGTTAATCGCCTGCTCTATTGTTTTTTCTGCATTGTAGGCAGCCATAATGATGCTAATCAGGCCAAAATCATTTTGCATCATACGTCAGTCTCCTGCCCCATCGCCGTGGTCGAACCTTCCGCCACACCTTCAGTACTCTCGGGCATAAACAGGATTTTCACGGTTGCCAGCATGATCTTCAAATCCTCGATCAGGCTTGGATGTGCAATGTACATCAGATCCATCTGCAGCTTATCATAGGGGGTGGTGTTGTACTTGCCGTACACCTGTGCATAGCCGGTCAGACCAGCCTTAGCCTGCAAGCGCAGCGCAAACTCCGGCATTTCCTCACAGTACTGTGCGGCGATCTCCGGGCGCTCCGGACGAGGGCCCACAACAGACAAATCACCCTTTAGGATGTTCAGCAACTGGGGCAGCTCGTCCAGACGGCAAGCGCGAATGATATGACCGACCTTTGTAATACGGTCATCTTTGTCGCCGGTGGAAAGACGTGCTACGCCATCCTTTTCTGCATCCACACGCATGGAGCGGAACTTCAGAATTTCGAACTGCTTGCCGTCCTTGGTCAGGCGCACCTGTTTATAGAAAGCGGGACCACCATCGGATTTGACCGCAATGGCTGTGATCAGGAACAGCGGGCTCAAGATGATTAGTGCCAGCAGTGAGATCACAATGTCCATCGCGCGCTTAACGAACAGGAACTCCGGACTTGCCATGTAACGACCGACGCGCAGCATCGGCAGGTGGAACATATGCATGGGCCACGCGCCGCTCATGATAACGTCACCCACACGGGGGATGACGAACATATTGATGCCCTTCCCTACGCAGTGCTTCAAGATAATGTTTCGCTCATGGCTGTGAACACCGCTGACAAAAACAGTCTCCATACCGTCCAGAATGCTCAGGTCTGCCAAGCACTCCGACACGCTCAGGGTGACCTGCACATCATATTTCTGGCTCAGACCATACTCGTTGATGAGCTTTTCCATACCGTGTCGCACATCGTAGACCACCGCGGTCTTCTGCGGCGGGAAGGTCTTGTAGTACCATTTATGTGCACAAGATGCCCAGATCGCAGCCATCACCAGCTGCCCCACAATTGCTGCAATGCCCGGCAGCAGATTGCAGAACTTTGCCGACATCAGGCAGATCACGATGTACAAAATACCATCGGTTGCCATAGCGCCAAGGATCTGGCCGTACACCAGTTCTGAGACCCGCTGCATCGACATCCAGAACGCATCGTAGATTTTACCGAGTACAATGTACAGGATAAAAAACAGGCCTAAAATCGCAAAATGACCCTCCCATGCCAGATTTGCATAGGTCTGGTGCGAGTAGTACAGGAACCAGCAGGCCGCAAACGGCAGTTCGATCATCAGAACATTCAGGATCTTCACGACCCTCAACATCACATCATGCTGAAACTTTGACATAATCCTCTCCAATAACTCCTTTAGACTTTCTTTTTACGACCCAGATTACAGCAACTGTTTTGGGTCGAGCTATTAACTACACAAACCGATTTCTTCCCCCGTTTTGTGGTTAGCTGAAACATTCAGTTTTTCGCTTTCCCTATGAGGTCCTTGTGCCAACTCCAACCGGCGCGGTCTCGAATCCGCTTTCTCCCACCGCATCCCAATCTCATCCAGCTTTGCAATACGCTCCTCTGTCAGCACAGCGCAGCTTTTTTCGGGATTCTGTCGGGTATAGCGTTGCCGCTTGACCCAATTCCCGAGGTTGTAACCGCCCGGTGACACATATTCTGCCGGGACGTTCAGGTTGCCGTGGGCATCAAAGTAGCGCTTGGCTTCCTGATACCCTTCGTTCCACTGGCGGTCATTGCGGTTGCCCCAGTACATCCCGATTCTGTTCAGCCGCTCGACTTGTTCGTCCGTCAGTTTTCCTTTCGGGTACGCCCATTGCTGGCTTGCAACCCATTGCCCCAGCCGTTCACCAGCCGCTGTCACATAGGAACGTGGGATATTCAGGTTGCCGTTTTCCTCATAGTAAGCTGCAGCCAGCGCATACGCCTTTTCCCACTTGGCATCGAAAATGTTCCACACCATGCCGATCTCATCAAGCTGTGCGATGCGTTCTTCCTTCAAGCGGCCGTTCAGCTTTTGCTGCCGGGCCTTGATAATCCACTGTCCCAGTGGGTAGCCGTCCGGGTCTACATATTTTCCGGGCACCATCAGGTTCCCGTAGGTATCGTGGTATTTCTTGGCAACCTCAAATCCGTGCTGCCACGCAATTTCCTTCCGGTTGCCCCAGACCATCCCGATGCTGTCCAGCCGCGCGATCTGCTGCTCGGTCAGATTTCCTTGAATTTGTCCCTCGCGCACCCGGCGCTGGGTCACCAGCCACACGCCAAGGCTCAGACCACCGGGCGTGGTATACAGTTTCGGGACGTTCAGGTTGCCGTGTTCCGCATAGTAGATACTCGCCTCAGAGAAGTAGTGCTCCCAGCCGGAAGAAAGGCTCGCCTGCAGCTGTTCGAATAGTACCCGGCAATCGTGCACCTGCTCGATGACCTCAAACCGCTCGGTCACGATCTTGTCGCCCTCACCGTTGGCATAGAGTCGGTGAACTGCTTCCTGCATCTCACTTTGCAGACCGGAAATGCTGGTCAAACCCTCAAAGTTGTTGACCACATCAAGAATCAACGGGGCTGCGGTGTCCCCGGCGGTCAGGGCACGTCCGATCTGCTGCTTGTAGATGATGGGCGAAATGGTGGGTCGGAACAGAATCACACCCGAGATTCCCTCCACATGGACGCCCTCGTTGAGCATATCGATGCAGAACAATAGCTTCAAACGGTTGGTCGTATCCGTCTTGAAGTCAGCAAAAGCCTTGTCGGTGTTCGGGTCATCTGAATAGGCCTGATACACCACCACATCCAGGTTGACCCCAGCGAACCACTCCGGCACATGGGATACCATCTCGTCCATGTGCTCCTTGTTGGCGCAGAACACAATGTACTTGCCAGTCTTATTCGTGATATGATGTGCAAAGACCCTATCCAGACCATCCGCTTGTTCCAAAGCGCGGCGCAGCGCGTCCAGATATTTCTGATTCACATCCTGAATGCCCGGTGCCCGCAGGTTGTCCACCCGTGCCTGATACTTTGCAAGCGTTTTCTGGTACTGATAAACTGTGGTCACATATTTCGGGGCAGGCAAAATACCCCTGACGACTGCTTCGCCAAGGGTCATGTTGCTCGCAACACGGCTATCAAAAAGCTCTTCAGCCATGTCACGGTTATTATCCAGATATCGGATGTTTGTTGCCGTCAGCCCCAGAAGCTTTGCATCCGGGCATAACTTTAATAAAGCCACCGTGCTTTCGCCCCAACATTCAGCACCGGCACGGTGGAATTCATCGAGTATAATATAGGCAGGCTTCTGCGCCGCAATTTCGTCCAGCTGTGTCTGCGTGCAGCACATCAGTTTGGCGTAGGTGTAAAAGTGAACGTTTACCAACGGAAAATCCGGGTCGTTCCTTTTCAGGCTCTCCAGCTGGGTCTTGAAGATATATTCACTGGGAGAAAGCCAGATTACGACCTTCTCTGGGTTGTCCTCGATCAGCTTGAACGCAATGTAGCTCTTTCCGGTGCCGGTCGGATGAACAATGGCAGCTTTGCCATACTGGTCCATCATCCGGACTGCCGCATGATATGCTTTCTCGTTGTGCTCAAACAGGCGCAATGCCACCTTGTTCACCCCTTCCCGCATAAAGGGGTATCCTCCACAGTGATAATGGAGGAACAACAAATAAATCGTGCGTCACTACGTCATATTTAGCGCGTTCCTGCCCCTCATGGACACCTGATGGGAGAAAATTCGGTTCATCTCCCGGCGCTTTCGGGTCAGGTCAGAGTGCACATAGCGCTGCAAGG
>ENA-OPAA01000782-OPAA01000782.1-human-gut-metagenome-genome-assembly--contig:-NODE-782-length-20238-cov-3.018729_pt1 | contig 20238 bp, 16 predicted proteins | sample MGYA00241049_ERZ501414 | MGnify/ENA primary metagenome ERZ501414 (study PRJEB25962, sample SAMEA2042520) | human gut metagenome | biome: human gut; feature: human-associated habitat; material: faeces... | reverse complement strand
AAGTATGACCAGCGGCTTACTCCGACGCACCGGGTCCCGACCATGCAGCCGTCCCGCTGGCAGTCTGTCCGTTCTGGTTTTTGGGGGTGTGAGGTGTGGTGGTTTGCCGGGAGGTGGTGGGCCATCAGCGCTGCGCTGGATGGCTGCAGGGGCTGAGTTTCCTTGTGGTGTGCTGGGAGGGTGTGGGCTATCAGCGCTGCGTTGGATGGTTGCAGGGGCTGAGTTTCCTTGTGGTGTGCCGGGAGGGGATGGGCATCGGCGCTGTGGTGGATGCGTTGTGGGGGGAGTGTGGCATCGGCGCTGTGGTGGATGCAGTGGAATGAGGTTTTGGCGGTTTTTGTCGAAGGGTTTTTGTTGACTTTTGCTGGTGGGGTGGTTATACTGAAGATACATATCTGGGAACATTCTGGGCCGTTCGGCTATCTGATCCCCATATGGTTGGTTGTATAAATATGGCGGGGAGGAGCCGGTTGGTTGTGTGAGGTTTTTTCTTTTGCCATCATAGTGAAAGGAGGAAGCTTATGCAGAGGAAGCGGCTTGAGGATATGAATCTTCTGGATGATTTTTTGTTTAACGCGGTGATGACGTTTCCTGGTATTGGTGAGAGGTTTTGCAGGTTGCTGCTGCAGGTGGTGCTGGGGCGTGAGATCGGGAGGCTGCGGGTTGTTGCGCAGAGGGCTTTTGGTGGCCGGGATGAGGGCTTTCGCGGGGCGCGGCTTGATGTTCTGGCTGAGGAGGAGCTGATGGATGTTTTGGCGGATCCTTCTGTTTTTGATATTGAGCCGGATAATAATGGTGATGTTGTGAGTCTGAAGGATCTGCCGAAGCGGGTGCGGTTTTACCATGCGATCATTGATAGCCGATGTTTGAAGAAGGGTGAGGGTTTCGGGAAGCTTAAGAGGGTTTTTGTTATTTTTGTCTGTTCGTATGATCCGTTTGATCGGGGTAGGATGGTGTATACGATCCGGAATATGTGTGAGGAGATTCCGGAGATGGAGTATGATGATGGGCTGAGGACGGTTTTTTTGAATACGAAGGGGGATGGTGCGGGTGTGCCTGAGGAGCTGGTGGCGCTGCTTCATTTTTTGGAGGATACCAGGGAGGTGAATGCGGTAAATGATGTTTTGAGGGAGTTGCTGGAGATGGTCAGGGTTGTTAAAGAGGATGGAAAGGTTACGGTGGCGTATATGAAGAGTTTTGAGATTGAGCAGATGTGGATTAATAAGGGGATTGAACAGGGGATTAGTCAAGGAATCGCCCAAGGGATTGAACAGGGAATTAGCCAAGGAATCAGCCAGGGAATCACTCAAGGGATTGAACAGGGGCGGAGTGAAGAGAGGGTGAATACGTTGAGGGAGAAGGCGCGAGCGGATCGGTTGGAGAGGGAGCTGAGGAAGCTGCGGAGGGGGAGATGATGTTGTTTGGTTTTGGGAGAGTTCCCGGGTGTTTGGGCCTGGGGGCTCTTTTTTTGTGGGATGAATGGAGGGAGGGACGAACGGACAGACAGACAGTCTACCAGCGGGGTGTGGCATCGGCGCTGCGCTGGATGTGGGTGGGGTGAGTTTTTTTGCGGTTTGTCGTGAGGGGATTGGGGATAGAGGCTGTTTTGGATAGGGTGTGGTGTTTTTGTGTAATATTTAAATTTATTTTTGGAGTATTTTGGATTATAATTATGGAAAAATATGGTTGGCCTGATTGGTTGACTGATTGACTGGTTGATTGATATCCGGAGTTTTGGTGACTGTTTTGTGGGACTTGAGAGAAGAGCTTCGGATGTGTGATGATGAGGGTTGTGTGATGAGCTTCGGATGTATGCTGATGTGGCTTGAGAGAAGAGCTTCGGATGTGTGCTGATGAGGGTTGAGAGATGAGCTTCGGATGTGTGCTGATGTGGCTTGAGAGATGGGCTTCGGATGTGTGTTGATGTGGCTTGTGTGAGGGCTTCGGAGGTTTGTTGGTTTGGTTTTGAGGGTGGTCTTTTTGAGGGCTGCCTGGGTTTTGGAGGAGAGTGGGTTGTATGTGTGATTATGTGGTTTTGCCGCTTTTGAATTCGTCTTTTGAGCCTGGGAGGGCTCGGGAGGTTGTTGAGGGGTTTGTGGATGTGGATTTGAGGAATATTGCGCGGGCTGAGCTTTTTTATTTTACGGGGCAGGCGGAGGAGTGTTGTGAGATCACGAGGGGGTATCTGTCCAGCAGGGTTATTGAGCTGAAGCTTTCGGCGTGTATTTTGTATGGGTATTCTAATCTGACGCTGGGGAATGTGGCGGCGGCTAAGCGGGGGATGGAGGGAATCCAGTCCTGTGTGAAGATTGCTATGAAGAAGAAGGTTCCTAAGGATGTTTATGCGTCCTGTCTTCTGGCGGGGTATGTGGGGGCGGTTTTGCTTCATCTGCCTACGGATGGGATGCCTGCTTTTGGGGAGTACAGCAGGATGCTTCCTGAGGGGCTGAGGCTTTTTGCCACGTATGTGATGGCGCACCATACTTATCTTAACGGGGAGATATGGAGTGCTTATGGGATGGGGAAGGCTGCTTTGTTTATGGCGGAGAGGTCGTATCCGATCAGTATGACGTATATCCACTGTATGATGGCGGTGTGTGCGATCAACCGAAAGCATAAGCAGGAGGCACAGGAGGAGATGCTCCGGAGCTGGGAGCTGGCGAAGATGGATGGGTTTCTGGAGCCTTTTATTGAGCATCATGGGCTTTTGCGGGGGCTGATCGAGGCCTGTATCCGGAACCGGGATCCGGAGGCGTATCAGCGGATCACGGAGGGTGTGATTTCTTTCAGCAGGGGCTGGATGGCGCTTCATAATCCGGAAAACCGGAGAAAGGTTACGGGGGAGCTGTCGACGATGGAGTTTTCTATTGCCATGCTGGCAAGTGGGGGATGGACCAATAAGGAGATCGGAGAGCATCTGGGGATTTCCATTAATACTGTCAAGCATTACCTTACGGATATCTTTTGCAAGCTGAATGTCAAGAAGCGGGATGAGCTGAAAAAATTCATGTTAAAATAGTGACAGAGGCACTTTTTTTTGAAAAAACGGGCCTTACAAAACAACTGGTAGTGTTGTATAATAAATATCACGAATAGTCAGATTTTATCGGAGAAATCAGGCGAAAAGAACCAGTAAACGAGTAAGTTAAGAAGGAGGAGTTGAAGACTGATTCTCGATAGCATCTGATAATGTCAATATCCTTACCAAAAATGCCTGGTATATTGACACTACAATCACATAAGGGTAAAATACTGAAAAGGTGTAACCTGTTTACTCACCGGCTAAAAACATGAAGCTTTTTTAAGAGAAAGGAATATAAACAGAAGTAAAGTAATAAGAAATACAGTACACGTTAATGCACACATAGGAAAGCGGGAAAGGTATGAAAAAATTAAGGAATAATAAGATCAGAAAACTCCTGGCATTTATGGTGGCTTTGGCGTTGATGGTATCCTGTATGCCGAGTGCATATACGATCTCCGCGAGTGAGGCGTTCGGAGATGGAACGGAGGATATATTTACAGATGGCGAAATTACATCTGAACCAGCGGCCGAAGAATCGACACCGGATGTAAGCAGCGCTGACCAGGAGGAAACGGAACAGGCGCAGCAATCGACGCTTACATATGAAAATGATTCTGTTAAAGTAACAGCAGAGGCACTGGAGGACGGAGCTCTTCCGCAGAATACAGCATTGAAGGCTGACAGCGTAAACGAGAATTCATCCGTATCTTATGATACAGTTTCTCAGAAGCTTTCAGCAGCAGCTACAGACAAGGGCAGCAGCCTGAGAGGTTTTTTTGCGTATGATGTGTATTTTGCTGATGGCGACGGAAACAGAGTCGAGCCGAACGGCAGAGTCAGAGTAACTTTTGAGTACAAGACACCGGCAGCACCGGAGCTTACCGATGCAGCCAGCACGAGTGTAACCGTTGAGAAGCTTCATTATAACAGCAGTACCGGTGATACTGATGTTAACACCTTACAGGCCAACGAGGATCTGAAGGTTCTGAATGTCAACGAGGGCAAACAGATCCAGACACTTCAGGTTGAGACTGGCAACGCAGCTGTTTTTGCCGTTATGTGGGATTCTCCTGAGACAGCAGATGTCGAGGCGGAAGCTGTTTCCGGTAATGAGGACGAGGTGCCTATCGCATCAGAGGAGCTTACGGACGGAATGGATATTTCGGACGAGCCTGAGCAGGATGCAGCTGAGACACCGGCAGCAGAGAATCCGGATGCTGAACCTACCGAAGCGCCGGCAGAGGATCCGGATGTGGTGGAAGAACCGGCAGAGGATATTGCGAGCCCGGAGGAGGTTCCGGCAGCAGATGAGAATGGTGAGACAAGCCTGATCGAGGTTCTGGGAGACGATACGAATCTTCGCGTCAGCCCATCTATCGAGGCAGAGGTTCTGGCAACTGTAAACGCAGGAACACAGTTCACACTTCTGGATACCGTAACAGCAGAGGACGGAGCAACCTGGTACAAGGTTTCCTGGGAAGGAACCGAGGCTTACATAAGAAGTGATATGGCACAGGTTGTTGACAGCAGTGATGAGGCAGAAGAGCCTGAGGATGTTCTGGAAAGCGAAGAAGTTTCTTATTCCCAGGAAGTTGGTAATGTAGTTGTAACTGCAACAGCAGCGAAGGGCGTTATTCCGGAAGGTGCACAGTTTGTTGTGACTCCGATCGAGAAAGGTTCTGACCAGTATGCAGATATCGAGAAACAGCTTCACGAGGGTGCAGAAAATGAGAGTTATACAGTAGCAGGTTTTCTTGCATACGATATTAGTTTTCTGAATGACGATGGAACTAAGATCGAAGCGCAGAACGGAAGTGTCAGGGTATCTATAGCCTACAAAGAAGCAGAAATCCCAGAAGATGTAGCTGAAACAGATACAGCACAGGAAAACATGAATGTATCTCTGGTACATTTTGTGGAGGATGCAAATGGTAATGTCACAGAAGTTGTTAATATGAGCAACGATGGACAGGCTGAAGTAAGTACAACCGACAATGGAGAGATTGAAAGTGCAAACTTTGAAACAGAGAGTTTTTCTACTTTCTCAGTTGTATGGTTGGCAGATGATTTCACTTCTGTACAGACAACTAGTAGTTATGGTGTGGAGGAAACTGTTGATAGTGCTAAAAGAGGTATTACTATCAATATGTTTAATTACGATACTGCTGGAATAAATGAAGGTCATTCTTTGAAGTTTAGTAATGGAAGTGATGGAGGAAACGAGGATTATAATAAGTATAGAGGGCCATCTGATCTCTCTCTTGGCATTATGCAAAAGAGATTGGGAGAAGATTCATATCCGATAGTAGATAAGGGTAAAAAAGAGAGTAGTTCGTATTTATTCTCAACGAAGGAAGGTACGGGCAAGGAGTTTTATTCTGATGCAAATTACTTATTTAAACAAGATGCAGATGGTTACTATGAATATGATAGTACTAAAAATTTTGCACAGTTTAATAAAAATACAAAAGAGTTTACTGTATATAAGGTACCAGGAAGTAGTAAAGATCCAATAGACCTACAACAAGGTTCGAAACATGGAAGTTTCTTTCCATTCAATACATTAGGTGATCATAAATACTGGGGTATTCCTCAAATTTCAGAAAAATCTCCAGATTTCCATTTTGGTATGACAATGTCAGCTAAATTCATTCAGCCAAAAGACGGAAAAATTAATGGTAATAATATGGTATTTGAGTTTTCTGGAGATGATGATGTATGGGTTTACATCGATGGCGTTTTGGTGTTGGATATTGGTGGTATTCATAATTCAGTGTCTGGTTCTATTGATTTTGCTGAGGGTACAGTTAAAGTTGGTAGTAACAATTATACTTTAAAAAATTTATTTAAAGAGGCAGGAGCAGAAAAAGAAGGAGATTTTGTTAGCAGAAAGGATATTTTCAAAGATTACACAGTGCATACAATTAATTTCTATTATCTCGAAAGAGGTAAGGGTGATTCCAACTGTAAGCTTAAGTTCAATCTTCCAACAGTTCCGGATGGGTCTGTTAAGGTTCAGAAACAGTTGAGTAATACAGATAAAGAGAAGTATGCAGATGTAAAGTTTAAATTTCAGTTACTTGTTAAGGATGAAAAAGAAAATTATGTTCCATCAACTCCTAATGGTATTTTAGACGATGGTAGAAAAGTTGAATTCAGTGAGGATAAGGTATTTACATTGAAACCTGGTCAGTACGCAACTTTTTCTGGACTTAAGGCAAATACGAAATATAGGATTAAAGAACTTGGTGTATCAAAGAACGAATATGATAAGGTTTTCATCAATGATGAAGTGACAACAAGTCAGGATGGAAATGTTATTTCTAACGAAGCTACAGTTGGCAGTAGACCATGGGTAATTTTTACTAACAAGTGTAGTGAGAAAAATAGTCGTAAGCTGTGTATTACCAAAAAGATTAAAGGGGATATTCCTGTAAATGATAAATTTGATTTTGAGATAAAGTTGAATGGTCAGAAGTATACAGGAAATTATTATCTGCAAGATTCTGAAGGAAATTATTATACAAGTGAAAATGGACCATTAAAGAAGGCAAAAAATAAGACTGTGTGTGGAAGTGCAGTTAATGGTGTTGTTTCTTCAGTTCCTGCAGGATACACAGTAGTTCTTGAACAAATTTTAGCTGGAACAAGCTTTGAGGTTAACGAGATCAATCTTAATCCAACGGATTATGGAAATCCTGAGTACAGTATTGAGGCGGCAGAGGATGTTAATACAACTGATAAAGCATCAGGAAAAATTGAGTTAGGTAGTGATGCGAAGGTAACGGTTACTAATACACGCAACAATGTAGCCAGTCTCGAAATTACAAAGGTAAATACAAGCAATCAGTCATTACCTGGAGCAAAATTTACTCTTACATTGGATGGTGATTCAGCGAAAACGTATAATGTAACATCTGATGAAAATGGTCTTTTGAAGTTTGAAAATCTTTCAGTCGGAACTTATACATTGACAGAAACAGAGGCACCGTCTGGCTATGTTAAATCTACAGAGAGTTATAAAGTAAAAGTATCAGTTGAAAATAATAAGGCAACTGCTAAGCTTTATAAAGCAGATGGTACGAATGAAATTGAGAACAAACAGATCATTAACTACACTGAGAAGGAAGAAGCCGAAAATAATCTTACCAGTAGCAAAACAGCCAAAGTTGTTGATTATGAGAATAGAATTTATAAGATTAATCTGAATGCAGAAACAACTGGACGCGAAGGAGATGTGGAGGCACAAGGTGCGAGTGTAGTAATGGTATTGGATGCTAGTGATTCTATGAATGATAGCATAGCTAATACTAATACTAGCAAGCTTGTAGCATTACAAAATGCAGCGAACACTTTTATAGATACCTTAAAGTCTAAATCACCGGAGAGTGAAATAGCAATAATCTGGTATAGTGGAAGTGAGGGAGGTAATACTTCAATAACGAATTCGAAATTTAAGCAATTAAACAACAATGAAGATGTGTCAAGTTTAAAGCGTACAATTGATAACAAGGATGCTTCCGGTGGAACACCAATGGGAGTTGCATTGGCGACTGCTAGAAATCAGTTATCAAGTGCAAAGCACGAAAAAAATAAGTATGTAGTGTTTATGACAGATGGTTTGCCAGGACATAATAATAATGATAACTGGAATTGTATGGTTGCCAATAATGCAGTTAATAATGCGAATTCTATAAAAGAACAGGCAACTTTGTATACGGTTGGTGTTGGGCTTAATGATGCGGGTAGTTTTAACTGGAAATTAGGACATTCTTCTACATCAAGTAACAGCGGACACGGATACAAATACGAATACTACCGTCATAAATCAATAACCGGAAGCGAATTTCTGAGCCAATATATAGCAACTAAATCTAGCGATGGTACTAAGAAGTATGCGTATGATACTAGTGGTCTAAACGACTTAGTAAACACATTTAATGTTATTGCTGGTAGTATTGGTGATTTGTTTACAGTGCAGCCTAAAGAAATCGTAGATGTGATTGATGCAAGATTTAAGCTTACGGATGATGGGTTAAATGATTTGGCAACTAACAGTAGGCTGGGAACAGGAAAAATTAAAACCAATAACGACGGATCGAAGGAAATTATCTGGACAGATAGTACTACAGGTTCGGTAGTGGGAAAAGTTACGATTGTTGAACGGGGTGACGGTACAACTAAAATTACCTGGAAAGAACAGGCGGCCAGAATTGGAAATGCAGCCACAGAGAACGAGAATGACAAAGGTTGGAATGCAAGTTTCCGGATTCAGGCGAAAGACGACTTCATTGGTGGAAACATGATTCCTACTAATGGTGCAGATTCAGGTATTTATCTGAATGGCGGTGGTATTAAAGAGTTTGAGCAACCATCTGTTAATGTTAAGCTTCTTAATTTAAATATCGGCAGTAAAAAAATAACAGTATTCAAAGGTGATCCAATAACGGCAAAGAATTTTGGAAATGAACTTGCTGAAACGATAAAAGTTGTACAGCTCAATAAAAAGGAAACTTTAACGGCTGTGGAGCCTATGGATGCTGGTAAGAATAGTGTTAAATTACCTGATTTGGAAGATGCTGATATTAAGAAATTAAATACGGATAAAGAGTTAACCATTGGCAGTGAAGGACGATATCAGTATATATATCCTGGTTCTAAGGATGCAGTAGGATATTTCACTTATACTTATAAAATAGTTAGGGGAAATGCTGATGAGCACCTTGCTAATTCAGTTGGAGAAAAGGTGGAGGAGTATCAGTTAACGGTTACTTATCATCCATATTCAAAAGAAGTAAGAAAACAAAAACTAGCTAAGATTAAGGAGCCGGATGAAGAAGTATATACAGCTGAAAATGCTCCAAAACCTGATTTAGTTGAACAACCAAAGGGTGGAATTAGTGTTGATTCAAGTGTAGCATCAACAGGCACTTATACTGTGAAGGTGATTGCTGGTGAATTGCAGATCGTTAAAAAACTGGATGCACAAGCTGAGAAGGAAGAAACATTTAGATTCACAATTACAGACAAAAATGGAGATGTTGCAACTGCAACTGCAAAGATTGCAAAAGGCGGAAAAGAAGCAACTGCAGTATTTGAGCTTGTAGGTGAAGCCAACGCAAAACTTGAACTTGATAATAAGAAATTAAGTGAACTGTCCCGAGGTGATTATGTAGTTAAAGAGTCTTCAGACAACACTAGTTATGAATTACAGAGTATTGTAACAGGTAAAGGAACCAATTGTGACAGTGCAATTGCTGAAGATTTGTCAAATGGTATTACATTCACTATGGGAACAGACAAAAAGCAAAATAAGGTTCCACAGAATGGAAATACAACAGACGGACGAGTTGGAATTGCCGAATTCACTAATAAAAAAACAGTTGTGAATATTGATTTTGAGAAAGTTGATGCTGAGACCAATACAAAGAAGTTGTCAGGTGCTGAATTTGATTTATATAAAGCTAATACGGACGGAGAACAAACAGGTGATCCGATTAAGCAGTATGTATCTGACAAAAATGGAAAGGTTTCTATAGAGAACCTTCCAATTGGAAATTATGTATTGGTTGAAAGAAAAGCACCAGCTGGATATCAGTTATCTGCAAAACCATGGAAAATCATAGTAGGAAGCGACAGAAATATAACGGTAACACATGGTGATGATACTGTTAGTCCAAAGGGTAATGAAAAGATTTACCAGCTTACCAATGCTAAACTTTATTCATTACCAAACTCCGGTGGTCCGGGAACCTATGGATTTACAATCAGTGGTGTAGCGATTCTTGCAACTGCACTCCTGTTGTTTATAAATAATAAACGAAGGGAGGAAGAAGCAAAGAGATCGTAACACATTAATTGTAAATGGCCGATGAAGGGCGAAAAAGAAAAATGCAGAGAAAGAAAGGAGCAAACCTTATGAAAAATTTATTTAAAAAGATTGGTGCATTATTAGTGGCAGCGGTTATGGTACTGTCTATGTGCACAGCGGTATTTGCAGACAAGGTAGAAGATAAATACACAAATGATATTACTGTTACAAATTTAGCAGCTGATGTAAATACTACATTGAAAGTGTATAATATTATCTATCTTGATTTGACTGGTGGAAATCAGACATGGAAGGTCGTTGATTGGGCTAGTCCTTATGTCTCAGAAGATGATAAAACCGGTGCATTCAAGATTACTAATTCTAATGGATTAAGAGATGCAGCAGATAAATGGGAAAGCGCAGATCGTACAGAGACAGAAACTGGAACAAGTCATGTATTTTCTGGACTTCCAATCGGTGCATATGTTATTCGTGCATTTGATACCAAAGGTACTTATGGTCTTATGGTAGCAAATACTTACAAAGATAATGATACTTATATGGCTAGTGAATCAGCTAACGTAGCTGCTAAAATGTCAGAATATAGGGTTACAAAAGAGGCAGACGATAAGTTTGTTCACAGAGGACAGGAAGTAAACTTTACAGTAACTACACAGATGGCACCAAAGAAAAATGAAAAAAATGAGGATTTAACAGAATTTAAAATTACAGATACTTCTACAGGATTAGCTGAAAACAGTTTTAAGATTAAAGAAATTACAATTGCTGGTGCTAAGAAAACAATTGCAGGTAATAAAGCAATTGCTACTAAGAATAGCGAAGGCAAGATTGTATACACTGTAGATTTAAGTGACTTTATTGAAAGTACAGCGGCTGGTGCAACGGTTGTAGTAAAATATAGTGCAGTCGTAGAAAATGATCACACATATAACAACAGTGCTACAGCAAGTGCAAATACTGTTGCTTATACTCCGAGTGAAGTAAATGGTTTTATGGGAAATGTTACTTTAAAGAAAGTTGACACAAATAAAAAGCCACTGAATGGTGCAGAGTTCCAGTTATTAAAGGTAACTTCTGCTGGAAAAGAAGGTGCTGAGGCAACAAAAACACCAATTAATGTTGTGAAAGTAACAGATGGTGAGTACAAGGTTGCTCTGGATGAAGAAGATGGTGCTACAACTACATTAGTAGTAGCAACAAACGGTACATTAAAAGTTACAGGTCTTGCTGATGGCAACTATGAATTTAAAGAGACAAAAGCGCCGACAGGTTATAAAGTAAATTCTGATAATAAAGCATTTACAATTACAGCAAATGAGGAGGCTGAAGTAACTGTTGATGCAGGTAAATTTGTCAATACAAAACTCTCCTCCCTTCCATCCACAGGTGGCATGGGAACATACCTCTTCACTATCATCGGTGTTGTAGTTATGGCTGGCGCTGCTGGTGCTTTCTTCATCAGCCGCAGAAAAGGATCTGAGGAGTAATCGTTTGATTGCCGGATCGATTCAATTCAAAAATTATTTATAAGCAACGACAAAGCAAGTATTAAAACAAAGTAGTAAATCTTTTACCGCCCGGCCCTTTCGGGGGCCGGGAGTGGTAAATACAACAGTATGGAGAAACCTATGAGAAAGAATAAGAAGAAAAATTATATTGGACTTGGTTTGCTGTTTCTGATAGGGTTGTCCATACTGCTGTATCCAATGGTCAGTGATGCCTGGAACCGGTACAGGGACAGCCTGCTGATCAGTAATTATAGCAGCAGTGTTTCTTCGGATGATAATTCGGAGAAGATTGACAGTATGTGGAAGGCAGCTCAGGAGTATAACGAACAGATCAAGCAGGAAAGTGTTCCGGATGCTTTTTCCGTGAGGGATGGCCAGACGGACAGTACATACGAGTCTCTTCTGAACCTGAATGGTGATGGAATGATGGGGTATGTGGAGATTCCTGTGATCGATGTGAGCATTCCAATCTATCATTACACGACAGATGAGTCTCTGGAGAAGGGTGCCGGTCATTTGTTCGGCAGCAGTCTTCCGGTTGGCGGCAAGAGTACCCATTGTATTTTGTCGGCACACAGAGGACTTCCAAGTGCGAAACTTTTTACAGATCTGAATCTTGTGGAAGAGGGAGATGTTTTTTACCTGCATGTGCTGGGTAAGACGCTTGCCTACGAGGTGGATCAGATTCTTACCGTTCTTCCGGAGCAGACAGAGTCTCTGGGTATCACGGATGGGGATGATCATGTAACGCTGGTTACGTGTACGCCTTATGCGGTGAATACGCACAGACTTCTGGTGAGGGGACACAGAGTTCCGATGAAGGCTGCGAAGGCGGTTCAGAAAGCAGAGAAGAAGGTTACCGGAATCACCAATCCGACGCTTCCGATGCTTGCTCTCTGTGTTGTGATCGGAATTGTGATCGCGGTGATCCTGGTTGCCGGTATCAATTCTGTTCAGAACAAAAAACGACGCAGGAAATAGTTTATGGCTAAAAAGAAAAAAAAGAAAAAGAGTAATGTTGTCCTGAACATCATTATTGCCCTGGTGTTTCTGGCGGGGGCGGGTGTGTTCCTTTATCCCACGATCAGTGATATGTGGAACCAGTATCGAAATGCCCAGCTGGTCAGTAAGTACGAGGAAGCGGTAACGGAGCTTTCGGACAATGACTATGACAGGCTGTGGAAAGAGGCGAAGGAGTATAATGCCGAGCATCCGGTGAATGCCATTGTAGATGCTTTTGAGGAAGAGGATACTTATGAGCTGAGTCATCCTTATGACAGGGTTCTGGATCCGAACGGTGATGGTCTGATGGGGAGTATCGAGATCCCGAAGATCAAAGCCAGACTGGCGATCTATCACGGACTGAGCAAAACGGTCCTGGAAAAGGGTGTGGGCCATGTGGAGGGCACCAGTCTTCCGATCGGAGGCAAGAGCACCCATGCGGTTCTGGCGGCGCATCGAGGTCTTCCTAACGCAAAGCTTTTTACAGATCTGGATCAGATGGAAAAGGGAGATATTTTTATCCTGCACATTCTTGGCAAGCATCTTGCCTACAAGGTGGATCAGATCAAGACGGTGCTTCCGAATGAGACCAGTGACCTGGATATTATCGAGGGTGAAGATCATGTGACTCTGATCACGTGTACCCCTTATGGAGTTAACACCCACAGGCTTCTTGTCCGGGGAGTGCGGACGAAATATGTGGTGGAAGATACAAAGAATGACGAAACGATACCGCAGAAGCTTGCTGTTGTGGATCCGAAGAGGGTTCTGGCCGGCGGCGCTGCAGTGCTTGTTGTTCTGATCCTGCTGATTTATCTGATCGTCCGTCATAGGGACAAAAAACGGAAAAAGAAGCAGCTTTCAGAAAGGAAAGAGGAGGCAGAGAGCGATGAAAAATAGAAGAAAGCAAGGGAAAATATTCCGGAGCCTTCTGGCTGTTCTGATGCTGACGGCTATGCTGGTCACGAGTGTTTTGCAGCCGGTTTTCGCCGGGGATTATGAAGCTGGAAAAACAGGTAATCTGACGTTGACGGTTCAGCAGGCGGATGAGGAGGGAAACCAGACTCCGCTGCCGGATGTAGGGCTGACGATCTACAAGGTTGGCAGTGTGAATTTTGATGGCAATGTGCATTTCGTGCTGGATGAGGCACTGGCTGCCGCAGCAATCGATTTTGATTCCATCACGACGGCTGACGGCTGGTATGAAGCGGCAGAGAAGCTGGCGGCTATGATCGTCAGCGGAAGCGTGGATGTGTGGGGTATGTCCAAGTCCTCTGATGCAGAGGGAAATATGACTTTCGCTGATTTGGCTGAGGGTATGTACCTGGTGGTGCAGACAGATGGAAATAGCAGTGTTATGGTTTCACCGATGCTGATCTCCGTTCCTTTTGCAGATCAGGAGCAGGGCTGGATGTACGATGTACAGGCTTATCCGAAGTCTGTAAGTAATCCGCAGAAGCATACACAGATCCAGGTTACGAAGAGGATCTATAATGTTGATGAGAACGACAATGTGATTCCTCTGGAAACGAAAGAGGATGTAACTTATAAGGTTGGCGTTTTTTCGGATCCGGAAGGTACGATCCCGTTCCGTGATGATTATTTACAGGATATCCATATCCAGAATGCTTCCAGTGGTACAGCTACATGGACGGATGTTCCGGATGGCACCTATTATGTATTTGAGCTGGATGAGGATGGAAATCCTCTTCAGCAGAATACGAAGATCAAGGTGGATGATGAGAATCTTTACTACTACAATGTAACGAAGCCGAATGGTGAGAGTGAAGAGAAGTCCAATCAGGTTGTGATCGGTGGAGATAGTGGTGCTACTGAGGCAGCGGCTTATGTAAATAACTATTATACAAAGATTTCCGATATATTCAGCCGTAACGGATTTATCAACATTAAGAAGAATGTGATGATCGATGGTGTTGCTTCTACTGTGGATGATACGTTCTATGCAGGTGTGTTCTCCACTGAGAGTAACGGTGAGCTGACGCTTGAGAAGGTAGTGACTCTGAAACAGAATGATAGTGTTCAGGTAATGTTGGATCTTCCAAAGGATCAGGAGATCAACAGTGTTACGTATACTGTTCTGGAGACGGATAAGGATGGAAATCCGGTTGATGATGATACCTTTAAGTATACAGTTACCGGTCAGGGTGAGGTTACACTGAATAATGATAACCGATATACTGTAACAAAGGAGATCACCAACAGTCTTTCTTCCGAGCCGACACCGATTCCGACTGTTACACCTGGAACAAATCATGGTGGAAATGATCGGATCACTCCGATCCCGAATAACGGTACAGCGGGCGGAACTGCTCCGAACGATACCAGCGGTACAGCAAGACGTTCTGTAAAGACCGGCGATGATACACCGATCGGTGTATGGGTTGGAATCCTTGCAGCAGCGATCATTGTTGGCGGTGGTGCAGCTGGCTTAATGGCTGCTGTAACCGCAAAAGATTTTGGTATAGATGTTGCCATACTAGAAGCTACTGATAGAATTGGTAAAAAAATATTAGCTACAGGAAATGGTCGCTGTAATATTTCTAATATCTCTATTACAGAACCCTTTATTAATTATCATAGCAATAATGATAATTTTTATTATGAAACTTTAAAAAGTTTTTCTGTGAAAGATACTTTAGATTTCTTCCTAGCTTTGGGTCTTCCTATTGTAGAATTACAAAGTAGCAAACTTTATCCACAATCTCTTCAAGCATCTTCAGTTGTGGATATTTTTAGATTAGCTTTAGAGGACAGAAATATTCCAGTTTATACAGAATGTAAAGTAAAAGATATCCACAGAGGAAAAGTTTTTAAGTTATCCACAAATAATGAATCATTAAAATTATTCACATGTGATAAACTACTTTTAACTTGTGGAGGAAAAACTGCACCTAAAACTGGATCTGATGGAACTGGATATTATTTATCAGAAAAATTAGGACATAGTATAATTCCTCAACTTCCTGGAATCGTTCAGTTAAAACTAGATTATCCTCATCTTAAATCATTGTCTGGTGTAAAATTTGATGGCTATGCATCTTTACTTATTGATGGTAATGAAGAGCGTAAATATTTTGGTGAAATATTATTCACAGATTACGGAATATCAGGTCCACCAATACTACAACTTTCCGGCTTTGCATCACAAGCTTTAGCCAAAGGTAAAAAAACAGAAATAGTTGTAGATATGCTACCAAAATATACTGTTGAATCCTTAGAAGATTTTATTGAATGCCATTTTGCTGTGCTTTCTTATAGACCTATAATTGATGCTTTAATTGGTGTAATTAATAAAAAACTTATACCTACAGTATTAAAAGAAAGTAAGATTGAAAATTTACATATGCCTTGCTATGAACTTAATTGGAAAGAAAAAAAGTCTCTCATAGATACTTTAAAAGAATGGAAATTTACTTGTATAGGAACTAATGACTTTAATCAAGCACAAGTGACCATTGGTGGTATAGATACTACTGAAGTAAATCCTTCAACTTTAGAATCAAAACTTATCCCTGGTCTTTATTTTGCCGGAGAACTTTTAGACGTTCATGGTGACTGTGGTGGATTCAATCTTCAATGGGCATGGAGCTCAGGACACAGAGCTGCTGAATGCATAGCCAAAGCGTAGATTAGTTAACCAGTGAATGTCGCTACGCTAATCCACTTAATTAAATCGCCATAAATGGCTTAATTAACGAAGTGACTAACTAGCGAAGCGACTTAACTAATTAGCGTAGCATTAATAAAAAAACTCTGAGCCATAGCCCAGAGTTTTTTTATTGCCATTTTGATACGAAAACAGTCAATTCTTTACCGTCTTTATCTTGAATATTACTTAATACTAATAAATTATCTTGATTTTTATGAATTTCACAGACACATTTGATTTCATCATTATAGTAACATTCATGCTCAAATAGTATATCTATTTCCTTTAGCTCATATTCCTCTCTAATCTCCTGTGGAACACTATCCATAAACCATTGTACATACTTAACATTATTTACATGCTTATTAAAATCTATATCAGAATATCTAACTTTAAAATTACTAACATATTCTTTATTTTTTACTTTTTCTAATCTTTCAAGACTACCAATTAATTTCTTTGTTGTAGAGTTCTTATCAACATTATAAGCTTTGTATTGATCATCAGTAATTTTTATAGCTCTTCTTTTAATAATATCAATTAATAAGAATAATGCACTACCTTCCACTATCTTAATATTCTTTTCATCATATATTTCATAACTCCTTAATGCATAAAACTTCTTAAATTCTTCCGCAACAGTTTTTACTCTTATTTTTTCTTCATACTCAGGGTATCTATTTACCTTAATATTATATTTATAAAATACCCATGTAATATTTCTTTCTGTTAAATAATCCATCCCTACATTTAAGCTTTCTGCATGCTTATTTCCTACATCACCTAAAAAATTCATTATACTTTCTAGGGTACAATTTAAATTCTTATCACATTCATAATAGTGAATTTCATACATCTTTTCATAACTTATTCCCATAATTATCCCCTCTTTCTAATAGTATTTATTTTAGCAATAAAAATAGGCATAGATTTACCTCTACACCTATTTCTCTTTTATTTGTTTAGTTTATCTAAAAGATCTTCTATATTAAGTCCATGAACTAATGCAGCTTCTTCAACTGTTTCCATTTGTGCAGATGGACATCCAACGCAGCCCATACCAGCTGATGCTAAAACTTCTATTTTTTCAGGATAATTTTTTACAATTTCACCAATTGTCATATCCTTAGTAATCATTTTCTCACTTCCTTTAATAGAATTTTATACAACTGTATATATTTTACATAATATAAAGTTTATTTTCAATATTTTCCCATAAACTATTCATAAATAATATTCTAACTACTAAATTAAATACTAATATAGACCACTATTATTCCCATTGCTATTTACATCATTTAAAATATTATCTACATTTATTCCATACCTTATAGATACATCTTCTACTGATGACAATTGATTTTCCATATTACCATAACATGGTATACCATAACTATTAAATATATCAATTGCACCTGGATTTTCCGCTAAAATCTGGCTTATAGTACTATTTTTATCAACCATAAAGAATCACCTCTAAATTTTTTTATATTTATAGGCTTTCCTTCACAGTTTATAATTATACTATATTTCTTTTACTCTTATAGTCTGACTTCTCTTTGGTCCAACAGAAACTATTGAAATTCTTGTATCCGTTAATTCTTCAATTCTATTTAAATATTTCTTTGCATTTTCATGTAGCTCATCAAAAGATTTAGCTTTAGCTACTGATTCATCCCATCCATCAAATTCTTCATAAATAGGCTCACATTTTGCTAAATCCTCTAAGCTTGCTGGGAAATAATCTATTATCTCACCATTAAACTTATACCCAGTACATACCTTTATCTTATCTAATCCTGCTAATGTATCAATTTTTGTTATAACTAAAGATGTTAATCCACTAACTCTTACAGCTGTCTTTAATATAACAAGGTCAAGCCATCCACATCTTCTTGAACGACCAGTAGTTACCCCATACTCATGACCCTTTTCTCTAATCCATTCACCAGTTTCATTTTCTAACTCTGTAGGGAAAGGTCCTTTTCCAACTCTTGTTGTATATGCCTTAGCAATCCCTACACTATTAGTTATCATATTAGGTCCTATACCAACACCGCTGGCTACTCCTCCTGCTGTTGTATTAGAAGAAGTTACATATGGATATGTTCCATAATCAATATCTAAAAGCATTCCTTGTGCCCCTTCAAATAATACATTTTTATCTTCTTTTATATTATTATAAACTACTACTGAAGTATCCTTAACAAAAGGTGCTATTTTTTCAGCATACTTGCTATATTCTCTATAAATTTCTGCAAAATCTAACGCTTCTCCACCTAATACTTGTGTTATATATTTATTTTTCACTTCTAAATTGCTTTTTAACTTTTCTTCAAAAACTTCTTTATTTATTAAATCACAAACTCTTATACCGCATCTTTCAAATTTATCAGTATAACAAGGACCTATTCCTTTACCTGTTGTTCCTATATCATTCTTTCCTCTTGCAAGTTCCTTTAATTTATCTAGAACCTTATGGTATGGCATTATTATGTGAGCTCTATCACTTATAACTAATTTTTCTGGTGTTACTCTTATGCCCTCTTTTTCTAGATATTCTATTTCATCAAATAAAGCTACTGGATCTACTACTACTCCATTACCTATTACATTTAACTTTTCATCATGTAATATTCCTGAAGGTATTAAATGAAGCTTATATTGCTTATCCTCAACTTCTACAGTATGCCCTGCATTGTTTCCACCTTGATATCTGACTATTACTTCAGCCTCTTCTGCTAAATAATCTGTCATTTTTCCTTTTCCTTCGTCGCCCCATTGAGCTCCTAAAACAATAAATGCTGACATAAAATCTGCCTCCCTTTTAAACATATTGCCTTATCTTATAATTTTTTAATAATTTCTTACCTATTCATACTATCAAAGTAATTATAAACTTTCAAGATTTTTGCGAATATTTATTTATTTTTATAATTAATAATTCGTAAGGAATCCTTTGTATAGATAGTAATCTTATATTTTCCTTTTTAAATAAAATTACTTGCTTTATTTTTACGAACTATATCTTTTTTTAGTAATTAAATAAAAAAGGAGCTAGATAATACTAGCTCATTACATTGTTTTTGATTTATCTGCACATTTTTCTATAGCACTGATAACTGCAGTTCTAAAGCCTTTCCTTTCAAGCTCTAAAACTGCTTCAATAGTTGTTCCTCCTGGTGAGCAAACAGAATCCTTAAGTTCTCCTGGATGCTTTCCTGTTTCTAAGGCTAATTTAGCAGATCCTAATATACTTTGTTCTGCTAGCTTATATGCCTTAACTCTTGGTATTCCTAGCTTAACTGCTGCATCAGCCATTGCTTCTATAAACATAAAGACATATGCTGGAGATGAACCACATAAAGCAGTAAAGGCATGGAAGTCTTTTTCTTCTAATAATTCATATTTTCCAAAGTAATTAAATAAAGAACAAACTTCTTTTAACTCCTCTTCATCAATATGTTTATTTTTACATATAGCTGACATACCTTCACCAACTAAAGCTGGTGTATTAGGCATAGTCCTTATTACTTTTACCGCAAAACCAAAATACTCTTCTATTTGTTCAATAGTAATTCCTGCTGCAATAGATACAATTATTGAATCTTTGCTTACTACATCTTTTATTTCTGATATAACTTCCTTAAAGAAGTGAGGCTTCACAGCTAAAAATATAATATTGGCTTTTGCTGCTACTTCTTTATTATCATTAGTTGCTTTTACTGCAAATTCTTTCTCTATAACTTCTTTAGATGCTTCTGTTTTAGCTGAAACTATTATATTTTCTTTTCTTATTTCTCCACTACTTATAAGTGATCCTAACATAGCTTTACCCATGTTTCCACATCCTATAAAACCAATCATCTTATTTTTCATTAAAATCCACACCTCTTCTATCTATTCTGAATGAACTAAATCTAAATCTGCAAACTTAGAGTGAGCTCCAATCCATGCCATTTTAACTGTTCCAACTGGGCCATTTCTTTGCTTAGCTATAATACATTCACCAATATTCTTTTGTTCAGTTTCTTTATTATAGTATTCATCTCTATATAAGAACATAACAACATCGGCATCCTGCTCAATTGATCCTGACTCTCTTAGATCAGAAAGCATAGGTCTATGGTCAGCTCTCTGCTCAGGTGCACGAGATAACTGTGATAGCGCTATTACTGGACATTCCATTTCCTTAGCTAGT
>ENA-OPAA01000761-OPAA01000761.1-human-gut-metagenome-genome-assembly--contig:-NODE-761-length-20731-cov-3.166667_pt1 | contig 20731 bp, 14 predicted proteins | sample MGYA00241049_ERZ501414 | MGnify/ENA primary metagenome ERZ501414 (study PRJEB25962, sample SAMEA2042520) | human gut metagenome | biome: human gut; feature: human-associated habitat; material: faeces... | reverse complement strand
TTCCTGTCAATGTAGAGTAAGGCATTTGATTATGTAAACCTATTTTGACATTATCCAGAACAGACTGCTCTTTGAAAAGCCGGATATTCTGGAACGTTCTGGCAATTCCCTCTTTATTGATCTCCACCGTCTTTTTGCCAGTAATGTCTTTTCCGTCCAATGTGATGGTTCCATCGGTTGGTGTATACACACCTGTCAGCATATTAAAACAGGTCGTTTTTCCTGCACCGTTTGGTCCGATCAGTCCATATAACTGTCCCTTTTCAATTGTAATGTTGAATCCGTCTACCGCACGAAGTCCACCAAAGGAGATCCCAAGATTTTTTACCTCTAATAATGCCATATTATGCTGCCTCCTTTTTTGCTGGCTTTTTGAATTTTGCTGCGATACGCTGTCTCATCTCAATACATTTTGGTGCCCAATTGAAAAGCATCATTACGATCAGAACGATGGAATAGATCAACATACGATAATCCTTCAGTCCACGGAGCACCTCCGGAAGCAGTGTTAAAATGACTGCTGCAATGATCGATCCACGGAAGCTTCCCATGCCGCCTAATACGACAAATACCAGGATCATGATGGACATATTGTATCCAAAGTTTGTCGGAGTTGCTGTAACGGTAGAAAGATTATGCGCATAAAGCACACCGCCTGCACCCGCGATTGCTGCGGAAATGGTAAATGCCATCAGTTTAAACTTTGTTATGTTGATACCGACAGATTCTGCTGCGATCCGGTTGTCACGGATTGCCATCACTGCACGGCCGGTTCTGGAATTTACAAAATTATATACGATAAATAAAATGACCAGGATCATGATCACACCGGCTGTGAAACTTGATAAATGAGGAATCTTTGCAATTCCCTTTGCCCCATTGATCAGCCAGATACCATCTTCGCTTAACTCGATCTTATTTCCATCCGAGATAGCAAAATGGAATCCATTCTCATCTTTTGCAATATATAAAACATTAATGACATTTTTGATGATCTCACCAAAAGCAAGCGTTACGATCGCAAGATAGTCGCCACGGAGACGAAGCACCGGAATACCAATGAGGAATCCAAAAAATGCGGCTGCGACAGTTCCAACTGCAATTGCGATCAAAAACAGAACCACTTCATTCTGAATGCTGTCCTGTAACAGTTTGGTGCAGAATGCACTGGAAAATGCTCCCACACACATAAATCCGGCATGACCGATACTAAGCTCGCCCAGATAACCGACACAGAGGTTTAAACCAATTGCCACGATCGAATAGGTACACATTGGAACAAGAAGTCCCTGCATCAGGGAGGACATGTTGCCGGTTGTAATCATAGTCTGTACAATTATGTAAACCACAATGACCATAGCAAATGTAATGATATGATCTTTTGTACTTTTTTTCATTGATTTCAAATTTAACTTTGCCATATCTGCCACCTACACTTTCTCATGAACCTGTTTGCCCAAAATTCCCGAAGGCTTCACGAGAAGCACAATGATCAGGACTGCAAACACGATCGCATCGGATAACTGGGACGAGATATATGCGCGGCCTAAGATCTCGATCACACCAAGAAGGATCCCTCCGATCAATGCTCCCGGAATGGAACCGATCCCTCCAAATACAGCGGCTGTGAACGCCTTGATACCAGGCATTGCACCCGTATACGGTGTCAGTGTCGGATAAGCGGAACAGAACAGTACGCCTGCAACCGCTGCAAGACCGGAACCAATTGCAAATGTCAGGGAGATCGTTGCATTTACATTCACACCCATTAACTGCGCTGCATCTTTATCCTCAGATACTGCAAGCATTGCCTGACCGGCTTTGGTTTTCTTGATAAAAAGCATCAGTGCAGCCATGATCACAACGCACGCCAGAAATGTAACAATTGTTGTACCGGAGATTGTGAGTGCTCCACCTGCCAGTTTCAATGCCGGAAGTGTTACAACATTTGTAAACGATCTTGTATCAGCGCCAAAGATCAGTAATGCTGCATTCTCTAAGAAATAGCTGACACCGATGGCAGTGATAAGAACTGCCAGAGGCGCTGCCTTTCTGAGTGGTTTGTATGCGATCTTTTCAATCACAATGCCGAGTACGGTACACACGATAATAGAAAGTACCACTGCCGGGACCGCTCCCCAGCCCTGTCCGCTCATTGTCATAAAGACAATATAGCAGCCTACCATAATAACATCACCGTGTGCAAAGTTTAACATTTTTGCGATACCATAAACCATGGTGTATCCCAATGCGATAATTGCATAGACACTACCGAGGCTGATACCGTTGATCAGGTAGGATAAAAAATTCATAACTACACCTCTGTCTTTCTGTTGATTTACTACGTTAAAACATTACTTTTTCACATCAAGGATTATAACATATAAAATACCTGTATACAATCTTTCTGTTAAAAAGAAGGTGTCATACGGCAGCCCAAGCCACCGTTGACACCCTCTGGGGAAACTGGATCGCCCTTATTTTCGTTGTATCATTATCGCAGATTACATTGCTGTATAAGCACCATCTTTGATCACCATAGCCTTTGGAGCTTTACTTACTTCTCCGGTAGCTTCCCATGTCATGCCATTACCTGTCAGACCATCTACAGAAATCTTTGTCATAGCCTCTGTCAGAGCTGTTCCGATATCAGATACGCTCATATCCGGTGTTACGCCAGCTTCCTCGATTGCAGCTTTGATCGCATAAATTGCATCATATGCATCTGCACCGAACTGGTTTGGTGTATCACCGTAAAGCTCTTTGTATTTGGATACAAATGCCTGTGTCTTCTCATCATCTGCATCTGCAACGAATGGTGTTAATAACATTAAACCTTCTGCTAAAGATGTATCAAAGTTTTTCACATCAAGGATACCGTCCATACCATCACATCCGAAGAATGTCGGTTCATAGCCCATTCCGTTTGCCTGATTTAAAATGATGGAAGCCTCTGTATAGTAGATTGGAAGGAATACCAGATCAGCACCTTCACTCTGTGCTTTCTGTAACTGTGTGGAGAAGTCTGTCTTGGAATCTGCTGTGAAAGCTTCCTCTGCGACAACCTCAAATCCCTGATTTGCTGCTTCTTTTACGAATGTAGCTTCAATACCGGATGAATATACATCAGAGCTGTCATAGATAACTGCTACTTTTGTTGCAAGTTTGTTCTCACCAATGTACTGTGCGGAAGCTGTTCCCTGATTCGGGTCTGTAAAGCATGCCTGGAATACATTGTCGTTTTCAATGACATCTGTGGAAGAAGCGGATGGTGTGATCTCAAACATACCATCTTCTGCTGTCTTATCTGCAACTGCAATACATGGAGTTGTTGTAACAGTTCCCATCAGAACCTGCATACCCCAGTCTTTTAAAGAGTTATAAGCATTGACAGATTTCTCTGCATCGCTCTGGTCATCTTCTGCTTTGAATTCTACCTGATATCCATTGATACCGCCTGCTTCATTGATCTCATCTACTGCGATCTGTGCGGCATTCATAACTGCAGAACCATAAATTGCTGCTGCACCTGTTGTAGGTCCGATACCACCGATCTTAAATACGCTTCCATCTGCCGCGCTGTCTGTGGAACCGCTCTCCGTTGATGCTGCGCTTCCTGTGCTTCCTGTATCTGCGGATGATCCACATCCTGCGAATGTGCCAACTGCCAGTGCAGCTGCTAAAAACATACTCACTGCTTTCTTCATAATAATCCTCCTTGTTTGCGAAGCAAAAATTAAATTTTATTGAGATAATTTAATTTCTTCTTCTCAACTTTCTTTTTCTTGTAGAGAATCTTATCAAATTTTCTTTTTATGCACAATATTCAGAATCACCTAAATTATTGATGTATTTTAACGTCAACTTATGCAATTTACTCATTATGATAACTTGCAGTTATAGCTTTTATGCAGGTGTGTCATACTATACGATTTTTACGCATAAATATAGTGCTGTATCATATGTTCCAGCTTCTCTCCGCATCCCGCATAATTGGCTTCCATAGCCAGCGATTCCATCAGATGTTCCTCCAGATATCGCTCTAAAAAGCTGTTGCGGAACTCATTTTCCATCTCTCCGACTTTGCTCTCTTCCTCATGCTGTAGATAATATGCGAGTGCAAAAAAATTTGGCGACCGCCATTCCGATGTATCCTCCAGCAATGCCTGCAGATTTTCCAACTCGCTCCGCAGCATGATCAGATTGATCTTGTCCATATTTGCCGCCATATTTTTGAGTCCGTCGGCTGTGGACTTAAAATCCGGATCATCCTCCCGGATACTGCACTCATGGAAGATCTGATCCAAATGTCCGTTCAGTCTGTCGAGATCACGCTTCACATCCTCAATGGGAATCTCGTTCATGTCTTCCATCATATTGATCAGTCCGCGCCTTGCAACTGCCATATGTTCCTGCGAATCGACATACCCCTGACGCAGGTTTCCACCAAGTTCTAATGCGTCCTTTAAATCTTTCATCTGGACTTCCACCTGTTTTTTGTCCAGTTTACTCGCCAGCAGTTCTTTGCGGAGTTCTTTTACCTCGCGCGTCAGTTCCGCCACACGTTTCTGTTCCTCTGTCTTCTCTCCGAAAATCATGTCTGTCTTCTCCTCTTCCACAACCTACGAACATTCATATTCTCTGCTTAGTATAATCCAAGACAGCAAAACAGGCAATTGCGGCTTTCCGCAACTGCCTGTCTGCTTACTCTAATAACTCTGATGTATAATGCACGCCGTCTTTGTCATACAAATCTGTCAGTTCTAACTCTGGATCCGTGTAATAGAGCACACTGTTCTCTCCAAAAATCGTCTGGATACCATTTTCTGCGAGATTTTTTACCGCCTCTGTATCCATCGTATCAGCGATGTAAACCGGGCTTACCTTCAAAATGAGTTCTGCACAGCTGATGTCGTCCGCATAAGCTGCCATATTATTGACCGCGGACTTACACAGTCCGTCTGCGGTATCTGCATAACGGGTCCTGATATCACCGCTCTTAAATTCATAATAATGATATTTTTCCTTGTCCGACATCGGATAATTGTGCAGACTGACAATACTTTCCGCCCCGTCATAATGCATGACACCGGCAGGATAAATGATATTCCCCTGCCTGTCATATAGATTGAAAGAATAATCCGCATTTTCTTCTGCTGTCCCGGAAGCATCCGGACCGGCATTTAATTTTGTAATAGCAGAAGTCAGATCCAGATTTCTCGTAAATCCATCATAGCTTGTCAGCGAACCCAGTGTATAACCGTTCTCTATCATGACATCCGCCACATAATCAGTAATGAAAGCGTTTTTCATCCACGAAAAATCAATGAAATCCGAAATAAAATTCTTCTCTGCAAAAGCAAGGTAATCGTCGGATACAGACAATTTTACCTGATTGCCGCCGAGCAGTTCGACGTTCACGTCAGACGGATCATTGCTGTAAGCAGCCACCTCTGAAAAATAAGCTGCCACTTCCCCATTCTGGTAAGCATCATAGTTAACTGTCTCAGAGTCATCATTACAGAAAAACAGATTGTCATATTCTGTATACACAGGCGCAAGATAAATTGCCCGGTTCCCGGTCTCTGCGATCAGCTCAAAAGCATGGTATAATGCATCATCCACAACCATTGTCTCATTCGGATGCCGGTTGAGATCATACACGTTTGTGATCCCTTCAAATGATTCATCACTGCTGAATATTTTATAGACTTTTACAATGGAATCTGTGTAGAGCAGCGTCAGCGCTTTTTTTTCTGCGGTGGCATTTACGCCCGCTGCTCCAACATAATAGCGGAAGATATAATCATCTCCACAATGAATTTCAGCGGATGAACTCGCTTCAATGTTTGTCCATCCGCTGTCATTTGACATCAATCCATTCAGTGCATACATAAATGCGCCCGAAGCAATGACCAGTAATACGATCACTGCGATCAATCTCTGTCTTGTATTTTTTTCCGAAAGCTCCACCTTCTGAACCGGTCTCACATTCGGAGTATGGTTTCTGCTGCCACCTCTGACGGTTCTTCCCATATCTTAAATAAACACTGCTGCAAGTGCTAACAGGAACAATGCAAGAATGACTGCAAGTACAATAAATCCTGCAATGGCACCCTTTTTGCACATCTTGTAGTTACGATAATGTCTGTGTTTCTTAAAGATCATCGCTGCAATAATACCGATGACCGGAAGCAAGAACGAAAGCAGTGCGTACCACGCACTTCCTGTATCGTGAAGTGGTGGAAGCTGGATCTCATCATGTGCAACATTGTCATGATGTTCCTCTGGTCTCGGTGCATCTTTGTCTAAAATCGTAATTGTTTTTAAAGGCACGTTCTTCTCACGCGTAGCTTTGTATTCTTCAATCTCTTTCTTATTACCAAATACCCAGTGGTCATGACCGATACAGACTAACTCCGGTTTGTCTGTACTGTAATCATGAATGGATGGATCATAAGTAAACAGCACTTTATTTTTCTCTAACTGTGGATCCGGGATTGGGATCGCAGAGATCAGAGAATGTGTATACGGATGCAGTGGGAAGTTGAACAACTCTTCTGCATCTGCGATCTCCACAATATCACCCTTATAAATAACGGCGATACGGTCAGAGATAAATCTCACGATGGAGAGGTCATGTGCAATAAATAAATACGTTAAGTCTTTCTCTCTCTGGAACTTTTTCAGTAAGTTCAATACCTGTGCACGAATAGATACGTCAAGTGCAGAGATTGGCTCATCAGCAACAACAAGTTCCGGTTCCATTACCATGGCACGGGCTAAACCGATACGCTGACGCTGTCCACCTGAGAACTCATGTGGGTATCTTGTCAGATGTTCCGGCAAAAGCCCTACTTCGTTGATCATTTCCTCAACTTTACGCACACGGTCTGCCTCATTCTCATATAAATGGAAGTTATACAGACCTTCGGATACGATGTAGTCGACAGTTGCACGCTCATTCAGGGAAGCTGCCGGATCCTGGAATACCATCTGGATGTTACGGATGACTTCACGATCCAGGGATTTTGGGATTTTCCCGGAAATACGCACACCTTTGTACAAAATCTCTCCGTTTGCCAATGGGTTGACACGGATGACTGCACGACCGATGGTTGTCTTACCGGAACCGGACTCTCCTACTAAGGAGAATGTTTCTCCCTTGTGAATATCAAATGTCGCATTTTTTACAGCGCGGACAGCGTTATCGCCCTTGCCAAAAGTAATATCTACATTTTTTAAAGATAATAATACTTCTTTACCATTTTCATCAATCGGACCATGCTCTGGTAAATGAGAAGCATGCTCCTGGTTTTCTGTGTTTCGATTTAGTTTAGACACGATCTAAATCTCCTATATATTGAATGCTTTAACAAGTTTCTCATGAATGTTCTGGATTCCTTCCGGTTTTTCAACCTTTGGCGCATCCGGGTGTAACAGCCATGTTTTGGCGTAATGCGTATCTGTTACTTTGAACATTGGTGGTTCCTCTAAGGTATCGATCTTCATACAGTATGGGTTACGCGGTGCAAATGCATCGCCGACGATACTGTTGTAGAGCGAAGGTGGTGTACCTGTGATCGAGTAAAGAGTTGTATTTCTCTCAGCCAGCTGTGGCAGGGAAGAAAGTAATGCCCATGTATATGGATGACGCGGGTCATAGAATACCTCTTCTACTGTACCAACCTCTACGATCTGTCCTGCATATAAAACTGCAACACGGTCTGCGATATTGGCAACCACACCTAAGTCATGTGTGATAAATACAATTGTATAATTGAACTCTTTCTGTAAATCCTTTAACAGTTTTAAAATCTGTGCCTGAATGGTAACATCAAGCGCTGTGGTAGGCTCATCACAGATTAAGATCTTTGGCTGGCAGGACAGGGCGATCGCGATAACAATACGCTGTCTCATACCACCGGAATACTGGAACGGATAATCATCAAAACGTGCCTCCGGGTTCGGGATACCAACCTTGTCCATCAGATCAAGCGCACGAAGCCTTGCCTCGTTCTCGGTACAATCCTGATGTTTCATGATGACAGATGTGATCTGTTTTCCAATCGTGATAATTGGGTTTAAGGATGTCATAGGATCCTGGAATACCGTAGCGATCTTTGTACCACGGATCTGGCTCCAGTCTCTTCCATCTTTGATATTTGCAAGGTTTAAGATACATGTTCCATGTAATCTCTCACTGTTCTCATCCAGATATTTTACGCGGAATGTAACTTTATCAAAAACAGCATTTCTCTGCTCTTCATCATTCAGATCCACGCCAAGCTGCATTGCCTCTTTTAATGCATCCAGCAGCGCATTGTTCTGCTTCATACGCTTGCGGAAACCAAAACGTCCGACAGAAAGATATACCTCTTTTGCAAGGATCTCATTTCTCGCTTCTGTCTCTGCTGAGATCGCTTCGCTGACTTCCTTCGCATGTTTTGCCTTAAGCTCTGCCATCTTCCTATCAAATTCCTGATTGTATGCGGTATCATGTGCCAGACTATTTGCACGCTCTTTTACCTTCTGCTCATGCTCTTTCTCGAATGCCTTGATTTTTGTATCCAATTCGGAGATTTTCTTTCCAGCCTCTTTGATCTTATCCTTTTCTTTGGATGGATCGTAAGTCTGTTTCAAGTTGAAGGTATTCGTTCTCTCATGTTTTAACTCAAGGAGTTCTTTTGCATACGCTTCTGCTTCTTCTTTGCTCAAATCTGCTCTTCTTCTCTTCTCAGACTCTAACTCAAGAATCGCTTTATAAGTGTCTGCACCAAACTCCAGTCTGGAATACTCGTCTAATTTTTTCTTATTCTCTGCGATGACTTTCTTTGCATTGTCATTTAATTTTACGACAGTATCGGAAAGCTCTTCATCACTGAAAATAATCTTACCGTTATCAATGAATCCGTTGCTGTCCAACATTCCTGCAAATGTTTTTGTAAAAACAGATTTACCGGAACCGGACTCTCCTACGATCGCAATGGATTCATTCTCATAAATATCCAGTGACACTCCACGGATGGCAGTAAGCACCCTGCCCCTCACGTGGAATTTCACGATCAAATCTTTTACTGATAATAATACTTTTCTATCTTCCATCTACCTAACCTCTACATGTGTGTTCTCGGATCAGATGCATCACCAAGGTTCTGTCCAACGACATATAAAACAATCGTGATGATAGAAGCAACGACTACCGGGCTCCAGAACTCGAACTGCCAGCCAGGGGTAAGCATCGCACTTTCTGACTCGTAAATCAATCTACCAAGTGACATATCTGACATACCCATACCGATATATGCTAAGAACACCTCATAAGAAATATAGGAAGGGATCTCTGTTGCTGCCAGTGTTACAATAACAGATGTCATAAATGGAAGAATATTCTTCATTGCGATCTTAAGTGTACTCGTTCCCAGACATTTGGATGCAAGGTTGTACTCTCTGTCACGGATGATCACTACCTGTGTACGGATAAAGTACGCAATTCCAAGCCATCCGGTAATAGTCAGCGCCAGTACCATGGTCCAGAAACCAGCTTTAAACAACATAACCATAACGGCGATCAATAAAATGTATGGAATGTTTGCAAGAATGTTATATACCTCCTGCATAAAAACATCCACTTTCTTTGAAAATCCCCAGATAGATCCGACAACAACACCAACGGAAAGGTTGATCGCTGCACAGATAAATGCAAGGGAAATGGAGATCCTTGATCCAAACCATACGGCATCGAATGTAGACTGTCCGGCTGCACCGGTACCTAAGATCCAGTGAATGTTCATTCCCAGACGTTCGATCGCTGCAGATGGTGACAAGTGTTTAGTTGTCGCATCCATTAAGTTACCAAACTTATCATATTCCACAAATAATGGATAAAGGTAAGTAAATGCGATCAACACACCCAGAATCGCCAAAATAATAATATTAATCTTTTTCTTAAAAAATACACGGAATACAGAATGCCAGTAAGAATATCTTGGCGCTGTAATCTTTTCTGATTCCAGATCACTGTGGTCTACCGGAGCGAATAATTCTTCCTCCGGCATACCGAACTTTTCTAAATCCTGACTCATTTCTAATTACCTGTCCTTTGTTGAGAATGAAATTCTAGGATCAACCATTGCCATTAGGACATCACCTAAAATAAGGGATGTGACTGTTAAAATCGCATAGAACAGTGTTCCACCGACAATAACACCATTATCATATTTGTTGATAGCCTCTGTTAATAAGTTACCAATACCTGGAACGACATACACACGCTCTGTGATGATCGCTCCTGTCAATGCTCCAAGCACTGCCGCAGGGATTCCCTGAATGATCGGGATCGCTGCGTTCTTCAAAATATGTCTGGTGAAAATCTCACCCTCTGTCAGACCACCGGATCTTGCGAATTTGACATAGTCCGAATTCATCTGGTCGATCATATAACGTCTTATCCACTTCATCAGATTTGCTATGGATGGAAGTGCTAACGATACGATCGGCAATATATACATCAGCCTGCTCGGCGATTCCATATCAAAGGTTGTCGGCAGGCCAAAGCTTCCACCGATCGCCTTGAACAGGAAAATATACGCAAGTGATGGTACTGCGATAATAAATACAATATAAAGCGTACCGATCTTATCGACCAGTTTGTCTTTCTTTCTCGCCATAAGGATACCCAGCGGCACACCGATCAGATAAGACATGATAACTGCGATCAGTCCGATCACAAAGGAATAACCCACTTTGGATTTTCCTGTTTTGTATGTTGCAACATTGGTATAGTCATCCTCATAACGGTCTGCATACAATAAGCTGGATTCTCTGGAACCCTGCATATAGGTTGCAGTGTGCAGATTGTCCGCACTCTCCTCCACAAGACCGGTTGGATAGGTGACAGTTGATTTTATATAAGATCCCTGATGGCTTGTCATCGTACTGAATACATCCACTCCCTGATTTACCGTGTAGGATGTTCCAAGATTGATCGTCACAATATTCTGATGAACAAACGGAAACTTGGAATCAAAATACAGTAAATACTTGTGTGTTGTACCATTGCCAATGATCGCCGGTGAGAATTTTTCCCCACCATAGACAGGATCATGTAACGTAAAGGTGAGACCTCTCCCACCTACGATGTCTTCTACATTATTAATATCATCAATTGTTATTAAATTTGCAAAATATTTTCCCATACGGGATGCCAATGGGACATCTTTATACGCAAAAAGCTGCTGCTGACCACCGTCGGCATACTTTTTCTTGTTCATCATGACGGCGTCTTTGCGGACTACCGTGTATCCCTGAGACTTATAATACTTTGTGAATTTTTTGACATATTCACTGACCTGCTCAGAATCCTGTGCCTTGGTTCTTCCGAAACCAACCACTGCAGATCGTTCTTCCTCTGTTAATTCTCCACTGCTTACAAGTTCATTCAGCCAGTCAGAGTAGGTGACATAATCCAGATAACCATAATCTTCCCATTTAGAGTATTTATAGGCAACTCTTGCATTATTACTTGTATGTGAATATTTTGTATCCCCTGCAAAAACAAGGTTTCGGTCTAACATTGTGTAGATCATGATCATGACCAGCGCCACAACGATCACGATAGACACCAGTCCATGTAATATACGTTTTAATAAATATTTTGTCATAATTGTTCACTCATCAATAGTGCAGGGGAGCGGGGAATCCCCGCTCCGATGCAGTGTTGTTATTTCGTAGATACGATTAATAAATACCGATAGATTTGATCATGTATCCGGCATATTCTGGCTGGAATGTATCCAGATAAGATGCAGGATCACCATAGTCAGGACCCCATCCGGATAAGTCACAGAAGTCATAGTTCATTTCGTAACCATAGTTCATGTAGTATCCGCTGTAGTACCAGTCTGTGTTATCTGCTGCTGCAATTAAATTAACCTGAACAAGACCCTGTGTAGAAGCTTCGATAGACTGTTTCAGAGAGTTTGCTCTGTTTGTAAATACTTCACTGGAAGAATCATATACAACATCCATCTGGATTGGGTTGTCAGCATCGATCGTAAGACCATCTGCTGCTAACTCTTCTACTGCCTGAGTCATCTCTTCCCAGGAGTTATCTGCATTGTACCATCCGTCATATCCATCGGAAGAACCGGCACCCTCGTTAGCTGTTGGATCCCATACTGTGATCTTAACACCGTCAGCATCAATCTGATCCTGTACGATCTGTCCATAGTATGTTCCAGCCGGATATGTTTTTTCTGTTCCGTTGATATCAACTGTTACTTCTTCTTCCAAAGTAACAAAGTTACCCGGTGTGTAAGAGTTTCTCATAGAAGCATATTTCAGATCATCACCAACCTGCTGTGCAAGATAAGTACCACGATCCAGACCCATAGCAAGTGCTCTACGGAAGTGAACGTTCTGCATAGCCTGTTTTGTTCTTGCAGCATCTTCCTCTGTCTGTGAGGAAACTGCTTTTGTTGTATCGTTTGCGTTTGCAAACTGATTACGGTTGATATTAAAGAATCCGCTGTATGTTGTTGCATCTGTAAGTGCTACATATGCATAATCATCAAAGTTTCCATCCGCTTTTGCTGCTGCAACAGAAGCTGTGTTAAGACCTGTTCCATCTACAACACCTGCGATTGCATCGTTATATGCTTTTGTCGCATCAGAACCATCATTGTATACCCATGTCAGTGTATGGATATTGATGTGATCTGCATTCCAGTAAGACTCGTTAGCCTGGAATACAATCGTATTCTTGGATGTAAAGTTCTTAACAACGTATGGTCCACAGTATGCGATAGAATCAGCATCTTTACCATATGTGTATTCTGCTGCATCCGGATCATACTCAACGCCGAACTTACCACCCATGGATTCATAGAAGGATCTGTTCATTGGAGCAAATACGTTGTAACCGAGCATTGTTGTGAAGTATGTGCAAGGAGCTTCGAGATCATACTCTAATGTGTAATCATCAACCGCTTTTACACCAACCTGGCCAAAGTCTGTCACTTCACCGGAAATATACTGGGATGCATTTGTGATGATACCTTCGATCAGGTACTCAAGACCACCCTGGGCATCCATCATATGCTGCATACCTGCAACAAAGTCATCTGCTGTCACATCAGCAACTTTTCTGCCCTGGGAATCAACCCATGTAGCACCTTTGCGAAGATGGAATGTGTAAGTTAATCCGTCATCAGATACTTCATAGCTCTCAGCTAATGCCGGCTGTAAAGTTCCCTCTCCATCATACTCCATTAATCCATCGTATGTGTTCACGATTGCTTCAGCATCTACAGCCTGAGAAGTTGCAAGAATATCCCATGTGGTAGGATCCTGTGTATATAACTGATAATTATAAGTATCTTTGAGCGTGTAACCCTGCTCCTCTAAGTAAGATTTTGCCCATGCTTCATACTCACCTGTTCCTCTTAACTCAGCCCATTTTGCTTTCATTGTGCTGACATCGGAAGCTTTGATCAGCTCTGTTGTGACAACTGCATTATGGAATCTGTCCATATCATTTCCCCAAAGGGTATAGTCAATTGTGTAAGGAGCTACACGTGAGATGGAATAGTTACCACCCTTTGACTGTAATGGAAGCATAACGCCTGATTCCATTAACTTTGCTTCTGCGATTGCTTCAAGTGCAAATTTCTCAGAAACGGTTTCAGCTTCATCAGCTTTCTGGTAAGCTGCCCAAAAATCACCGAGTTCTGTGTCATACAGCTCAGCAGATACTTCTTCATAATTAGCCGGAGCTACTGCTTCTTCGCTGCTGCCTGATTCTGTACCGGCTTCTGTGTCTTCGACAGCATTTGCATCATCTGCGGCATTGTTCTTATTGCCACATGCAGTCATGCTGACTGTCATAGCAAGTACAAGCATAAGGCTTACTACTTTTTTCTTCATAATATTTCCTCCTGTAGAAATAATCTATATAAACGCTTATGCGCTTATATCATAATTTTTCCTGTTTCTCTGCGGTAAAAAACGTATTCTGATCCGGGCTTTCAATTTCAATGTGTTATCATTGCGCCACGTTATCGTGCTAAATTATTTTTTTACAACCAAAAAAAGTGCCAACAGACTTTTCCGTCTATTGCACTCACTAGATACAAGTGTCTTTTTCCCGCGTACAACACTTCTTCTATTATACATGCATCTGCGATTTTGTCAATAGTTTTTCTTTTGTCACTTTCTTCCTTATACACACGTTTTATCATATATTTTCCCGCTGTTTTCTCTCCCATCGTTTCTTTATTACAGCTTAATTACAGCTTATTGCAATGCCTCTGTCTCCTCATATCTCTTTAAGCTTTTATCGCTTTACTTATGTACTGTATTATCTCAATATCAGAGCATTGCCTTAATATGTATTATACAAAGCAGTCGACATTTGTCAATAAAAATTTGTTTACCAAGAAACATTTTTCTCGTTGACATAGTAAAAAAAGAGCAGGGATGCCCCATATTAGGGGCCTTTCCCTGCTCTTTGTCTCTATTCATTTTCCCGACTAACTTTTACAGACATCCGCCTGTCAAAATCTGTTATCTATTAAACGCCTTTTTTTCGAATTTGTCAACCAGCTTTTCCATACATCCATCTTCAAAAGGACTATTTAACCCTGCTTCCACGATCACATTGGTAAAGAAATCACGTGCAGAAAGATTACAGAGTTTATAGTAATTCTTCCATGCTTTTTCAAAGTCTTCATCCATCATGACTTTGAACTGCATCGCACACACACTTGCAAGACAGTAATCAATATAATAGAACGGGCTGCCAAAAATGTGCGGCTGTTTCTGCCAGAAGCCGCCTTGTCCAAAGAAAGGATCTTCTTCGTAATCCATGTGCGGGCGGTAAACTTTTTCCAATCCTGCCCAGACTGCCTTGCGTTCTGCCGGTGTCATCTCCGGTTTTTCGTACACAATGTGCTGGAACTCGTCCACCATACATCCGTATGGGACAAATGCAGCGGAATCTTCCAGATGCATTTTCAGGTAATCGTCTTTCCGGTCGCCAAAAAATAATTCCATCCAGTTATAGGTGAAGTACTCCATCGACATGGAGTGGATTTCCGCTGTCTCCATTGTGATATCGGCGAACTCACGGATCTCTTCGTCTCTTAACAGATATCCCTGGAATGCATGGCCACATTCATGGGTGATGACGTCCACATCTCCGCTTGTTCCGTTGAAGTTTGCAAAAATAAATGGAGACTTGAAATTTGGAATATAGGTCATATAGCCGCCCTGACGCTTTGTTTTTCTTCCGAGCACGTCAAAAAGTTCATTCTCCATCATAAAATCAAAAAATTCCTTTGTCTGTGGAGATAATTCACTGTACATTTTCTGTCCTGCCGCAAGGATCTCCTCCGGTGTTCCGACCGGCGCAGGATTTCCATTCATGAAATAGACGTCTGTATCAATATAGGAAAGCTTCTCCACACCAATACGCTGTCTGCGCTGCTCGTGGAGTTTATTGGCAAACGGGACAAAGTATTCCTTCACCTGTTTCCGGAAATTTTCGACCATTTCCTTGTCATAACAGTTGCGGTTCATACGATAATAACCCAGCTCCACATAGTTTTCATAACCAAGCTGTCTTGCCTGCTCGGTTCTGTTTTTCACCATCTTATCGTAAATCTCGTCGATCTCATCTGTAACAGACAGGAAATAGTCACTGACTGCCTTCCATGCTTTTCTTCTCAACTCACGGTCCGGGCTGGTCTGGAACTTTCTCATGAGAGACAGATTGTAAACTTCTCCCTCGAAAGGAATCTTCGCTGTGGCGATCAGCTTACTGTAACGGCTGCTCAATGCATTTTCTTCCTGCATTAACGGAATGATCTTCTCGTCAAAAGCCTTGTTTGCGATCTCGATATTTTTAAATGTCACTTTTCCGATCTTACTCTCCAGATAGTCTCTGTAAGGAGAATCATAAAGTACTTTTCCATATTCATTCTCATACTGGCTGATGATTGGTCCGACCTCATCATAAAAATCGCTTTCTTTCTCATAAAATTCATCGGTCGTATCAATGTCATGGCGGATCATTGCAAGTTCCATGCTTGTCTGCACATCCGCGGTAAATTTATAGTACTCCCGGTGGATCTCAAACTGCTCCTCTCCGCTTTTTGCATTCTTCGTGCGCTCGATAATGCTCTTATACTCTTTTTCTACTTCTTCCATATCAATGCGTTTGTATGGCATTTCTGAAAATTTCATGGTGTGGTTCTCCTTTTTGTCCTGCTATCATTTATTCCTGCTGTCTTTTTCAAACCTGCATCTGTATTTCATTATATAGAGAACATTTTGTTTTTACTATCTTTTTTTTGAAAAAAGATTATAATGAATATAGTTTATCAAAAGCGAGGTTTTCCATGATTACCACAGAAGAAATTTTAAATATGAATTTTTATAAAAAAGAAAAGTTTACCGGAAGTTACAAGGGCATGCGCTACCTTGTAAAAAAAGACAAAGATGACGCGGAAAACGATATCTTCCGTGCCACAGTCTGGCCTGGACCTTATAATTTTGCAACCACTCCCGACGACCAGAAAATTTCCGCCACTTTTCCATTCACAGAAGAAGGAAAACAGCAGGCTGTCGACTGGATGAATGAGCAGTGGCGCTCCAGAAGCGAATGGGGGATTATGATGCATTCGTGAGAAGTGACCGTCAAAAAAAGGAACACCGTTTCCGATATTCCTTCCTACTGCGGGTGACAGGACTTGAACCTGCACGTCGGGGACACTAGAACCTAAATCTAGCGCGTCTGCCAATTCCGCCACACCCGCGAACCACTTTGCCATTATATCTTAGCACTCACAAAATTGCAAGTATTTTTTCACCTGCATCTTAGCCCGCACCTCTGCTGCTCAAAGTAAATAACGGCAGTTTACTTTCGGTACAAAGATAACGGCAGTTCCAGGCCATGTGCCTCCAGCAGCTTACGATCACTTAAAATCTCCCTGGTATCCCCATCACACACAATTCTGCCCTCAGACAATAAAATCGTTCTGTCACAGGTATCCCACACAAAATCCAGATCGTGCGAAGCTATGAGTTTCAAATAAGAAAATTCATTTAATACCCGGATCAGATTTCTGCGGTTTTGCGGATCAAGTGCCGCCGACGGCTCATCCATCAGGATAATATCCGGTTTCATGGAAAGGATTGTCGCAATCGCTGCCAGTTTCTTTTCCCCACCCGATAATTTGTGGATCGGTTTTTTTGCAAGATGCTCAATATGGACTGCAGCAAGCGCCATTTTCGTTCTGTATGCGACCTCTTCTTCCGGAAGGCCGTAATTCTGCGGGGCAAATGCCACATCCTCGTATACATTTGGCATAAAAAGCTGACTCTCAGAATCCTGAAATACATAGCCAGCTATTTTTCTGATCTGTGCTAACGTTTCTTTCTGCAACGGCACATCCCCGATGCGGATACTTCCGGAGTCCGGGAAATACAGACCGACAAGTAATTTTAAAAGTGTGGACTTTCCCGCCCCGTTTGCGCCGACCACACCAATCGATGTCTGTCCGTCTGCTGTAAATGAAATATCCTGCAGGATAGGGTTTTGTTTTTCATAAGAAAAATAAAGATGTGTTACTTCTATATTAATCTGTCCCATATACTTATGTCCTCTCTTTTCAATCTGTCACAGAACCGTCAACTTTCTTTGACTGCTAAAACATCGTTCCTATCATCTGTCCAACCGCAAAATACCGCAATACAGCAAATATCACGATCCATAAAACAAGATACACTGCATCCCTGGCACAAAACCGTATCTCTTTTTTTAATCTGAATACCCCATCAAAACCACGCAGGCACATACTCTCATAGATCACCTCCGCCCGATCCATACTCCGAAGCAGCATCTGGCCCATCAGCGATCCCCACACTTTAAAATGAATGCCCTTCTGTCCCGGTGCCCGAAGTTCATACGCCTGCACGACCCTCTGCGTCTCTGCCAGCAAAACGGAAATATACCGGTAGATCAGCCACACCTGCATCACAAGAGACTTTGGAAGATGGCATATCTCAAGTGCACAGCAGATTTTTTCAATCGTCGTCGTAGCGATCAGAAGATACGATGCCGAAACCGTAAAAACACCTTTTAACATCAGCGTCAGCATGGAAATCACTCCGCCGGTAATTTCAATCTGTCCCACTGTCATGACAGCCTGCCTGTCAAAAAAAGGGTTAAATATTCCTGCCACACAGACAAGCGGCAGCACGACCCGCATTCTCCACAGCGCATCCTTCGCCGAAATATCATTCATAATAAAAAGAATAACCGGATAAACTGCCATCACAAGCAGTCCGCTCAGGTTATACTTCGAAAAGGAAACGACCGTCCCTATATACAAAATTGTCACACACAATTTTACAAGTGGGTGAACCTGGTTCACCCACCTGTCTTCATTTGCCAGTTCCTCGATACTTTTGATCTCAGAAACTGCCTTTTGAATTTTACTCATGTTTTTGATTCTTTCCAAAAAATTTAAACAAATAGCAGCCTCCAACACAGACAGCCACAACTACCGCAGCTCCTGCCACACCCGAAAACGATGTTCCTGCCATGCTCTCACTGTTTTTAAATGCATAATCCGGAAGCAGCGCTGTCCACTCCTGGATATCTGCTGCCTTTTGATATGCCGCCCCTTTGGCATCTAGCTCTGTGGTTCCGGCAACTTTCTCCATAGACCATTCCAGTCCGTCCGGATTTGCCGAAGCAAACAAAGAGAGACCTCCACCGATCCAAACGGTTAAAACTGCAAGGATCGCAACTGTCTTTTTCAAAGAAAAACGTGCTTTTTGTCTCTGTGTACTTTCATCCGTTCCCCAAAGCAGCTCCGGTCTTGCCTCATAGACAAAGCAAAGCACTGCTGCCGTGATCAGTCCTTCTACCAGACCGATTGCCAGATGGATCGGCTGCATCACTGCAACAAATGTCTGAAATGGAAGCTCCGTGATACCGGAAGCTAACGTCTCTAATGTAACGGAAAATGCTCCAAGCTGCAGCGTCAGGACACAGCCAAGTACAGATGCTGCAACGATTTTCTTTTTGGATGCCCCACGGCGCATCATCGGTTTCCAGATCAGCAGGGCCCCGATAAAGCACCCATAAAATGCCATATTCCATATATTACAGCCAAGCGCTAAAAGCCCTCCGTCTGCAAACAGCAGACACTGTATCAAAAGGACTCCGATCATCGTAAGAAATCCCGCATACGGTCCAAGCAGTGCGGAGAGAAGCATACCACCACACAGATGTCCGGATGACCCTGTTCCCGGAATCGTAAAATTGATCATCTGAGTTGCAAAAACAAACGCTCCCATAACCCCCATAACCGGAGCCTTTTTAGGTTCATTTAATGCCCTTACCTGCCTTACTGAATATCCGCCAGCCGCCGCTGAACAAAGATACATTGTTGTTGCAACTGCCGGTGCAACCAACGCATCTGCCATATGCATACCAAAATACCACCTTTCATTTATCTTTGACCATATTAGCAAAAATCTGGTCATACCACAAGCCTTTTATCACAGATATTTGGTTGATACTTTTATTTTTTCCCAACTAACCCACATCCTAATCCCTTCCATTCCTGCCATAATGCTCCTATTGCGAAAATATTACATAATTGTTACAATCTTTTATGTGATCGGCCGATACACACAAAAGATTGCAGGATCATCGCAATCAAAATAAAAATAAGGAGGACGAAACTATGTGTTTTAATTTCAATAGCTGTTCCGAGTTATTTAATGCTATCTGCAAATATTTTAACCTCGGTTGTTAATAATAGCTTGTGCACTTTTCCGGCAGACTGACTGCCAGAAATATATGCCCCGGGCATCTGCCCGGGGTATTTTTCTTTTATCTGTCTAAATATCAATTCCTATACAGCAAAAATCTACTTTTTTCTAAATATACTTATCTGTCTAAAAGCAGCTCTCCCAGCCACATGGCATTTTTATCTTTTTCTGAAATGATATATTCTCCCTTAGGCCATGCTTCGCCTTTCCAGACGAGATCCGGGTCATCATACCGCACGGCCTGTGCTGCCTCCCCGCAAAAATCCTGATCCACACACCACTGCATCAGTGTATCATCCTCCAATGTCAGATACCCGTGGGCAAACCCCTTTGGAATATACATCATTTTCCGGTTTTCAAAAGATAAAACTTCACTGTATGAATACCCAAAACATTTTCCCGGTCTTAAATCCACGGCAACATTAAAAATCGAACCATGCAGGCAGGAAACCATTTTTGCCTGTGCATGCTCCCCCATCTGAAAATGCAGTCCCCGCAGCGTAAATGCCTCTCTGCTGTATCCCTGGTTGATCTGACAGACCTGAAATGGAACATCCCTGTCATACGGAACAGACAGATATCCCCGAAAATCTTCAAACGCAGGCGGAATAAATACTTGTGGTTTATCTGATGAAAACTGGCTCATTTTTGCCTCCCTTGGCATACATTATCATTACACTAACTTGCCATCCATAAGATACATGATCCTGCGGACACAATGTGGACATGAAAAAAACAGATACTCTCCAACCCACACCCAACCCAATCGAAAAAGCATAAAAAAGAACGGAAGTGCTGAAAAATCAACACTTCCGCGTTTTCAAATCGTGAGACATCGGGGATTCGAACCCCGGACAACTTGATTAAAAGTCAAGTGCTCTAC
>ENA-OPAA01000750-OPAA01000750.1-human-gut-metagenome-genome-assembly--contig:-NODE-750-length-20828-cov-6.385597_pt1 | contig 20828 bp, 19 predicted proteins | sample MGYA00241049_ERZ501414 | MGnify/ENA primary metagenome ERZ501414 (study PRJEB25962, sample SAMEA2042520) | human gut metagenome | biome: human gut; feature: human-associated habitat; material: faeces... | reverse complement strand
TGCCGTAGCCGATGGAGCCGCAGCTTCCATCCTTCAGGACAGCGCGCCCTGCGCCGGTAATGATGGCAGTTTTACCAGTTAAAAAGCCCATAAGTTGCAACCTCCTGTTTCAATGTCCCTCGGTGTTCTGCCGGGGGTCGTTCTATAGCTCGAGTATAGCAGAAAAGCGGAAAATTGTAAAATAGCGCTTTTGAATCATTTTTTCTTTGCTTGAGGAATGGCTCAGACGCTCACTCGCGGTATTTCTTCATCAGTTCCTTTTGCAAAAAACTACGGCCCTGCCAGGATGCATTTCTGCGTCCCGGCAGGGCCGTGCTTTTGTTTTTCAGTGCTGGTGGAGATACGTCAGAATATCTTCCGGCTTTGCGGCCAGAGCATCGGCACCGGCGGCGGTCAGCTCTGCTTCGCCCCGGAAGCCCCAGAGAACGCCCAAAGCGGGCAGACCGGCATTGTGTCCCGTAAGGATGTCTACGTCGCTGTCGCCCACGAAAAGGGTGCTCTGCGGGTCTGCGCCGAGGTCGGCCATCAGGGAGTAGACGCCGGCCGGGTCGGGTTTGGTGGGAACACCGGGGCGGCTGCCCCGCACCAGCGAAAAGCTGTCCGGGCTGAAGTAGTGCTCGATGATCTTTCCACAAAAAGCATCTGCCTTGTTGGAAAAGACGGCGGTCTGGAAGCCCTCGGCCTTCAGCGCGGCCAGCAGTTCCGGGATGCCGGGATAGGGGGCCGTTTTGTCTTCCTTGTGGGCGTCATACCGGACCGAGAACTCGGCCAGCGTGGCGGCAAGCTGTTCGGGCGTCCGGGCGTTTTCCGGGGAAAAGCGCTCCACCAGCTTCGGGATGCCGTTGCCCACGAAGTGCTTGTAGGTCTCTACTGGAAAGGTCGGCCAGCCGTGCTGGGTGCAGACCCAGTTGGCCGCGTCGGTCAGGTCGTCGATGGTGTTCAGTAAGGTGCCGTCCAAATCGAAGAGAATGGTTTTTATCATGAGAATCAGACTTCCTTTTGTTTTATATTTCCTGCTCCAAAGCGTTGAGACAGGGCGCAGCGTCCCGCACGGGGATGCTGCGCACCTTGAGCCGCACCTGCCCGGGCAGAGCCAGCGTCAGCGTCATGCGCTGGTAACGTGCCGCCCAGGGCGATTGGAAGGTGCGCAGGCAGACATCCGGGTGGAACACACAGATGCAGTGGAGATAAACACCCTTCTGCCGCCGCAGGGTGAACCGGCCCTCCCGGAGCCAGATGCCCTCTTTCAGCCAGCCCATCAGCCCGCCCGCCAGAAAGACGGCAAATACCGCCGTCGGAATGAGCAATGTCCCCGTGAGGGCAGGCAGAACGCTGCGGGAGACCAGCACCAGCAGCAGGCACAGCCCGAACGGGATGCCGGCAGGCGCAAAGAAAACCGCGCTGCGGTGGGTGAGGTCGTGCCGGGTGTCGGGCGGCATCCGGAACTCGGGCAGCAGCTCCCGGAACAGCTCTTCCTGCCCGGAGCGGTAGACGAAAAGCGGCAGTTCCGGGCGGCAGCTGCCTGCCACTACGAATACCGGCCAGCGCTTCATGAGCCGGGCGATGGGGGAGACGCGGACGTCCGCGTAGCTTATCTCACTGCTCCGCACCCGGAACTCGAACCGGGACAGCCAGCCGCCCCGGCTGCCGATCTGGTCGGCTGTGTGCCAGACAGTGTAGTGCACGGTCTGGGCAAAGCTGCGCATCAGGCTGGCCCCCAGCAGAAAGCCTGCGGCCGCCAGCAGCCACGCCGCGCCTGCGGGGAGCCACCGCGCCGCGAATCGGGCCAGAAAGCTCACCTGGATCTGGGCAAAAACGGCAGGGTTCCAGTCCGGAACATCCCGGGTCTGGCGCACGGCCAGCACGAACAGGGCCAGCGTGGAGAGGCCGTTGGCTCCCAGAAAGCCCAGCGCCGCCCGTTCCCCTCCGGCGGGCCGGTGCAGGACAGGCTTTACCAGAGGCATCAGCTGGTCTGCCACCGCCTCGGCATCGGCTTTGGGCAGGCAGACCGAAAGGGTGTGCTTTTGCGCTGCGCCCACCGGGTAAAGGGTCAGGCGGCTTGCCCCGGCCATCCGGTAGAGCAGGGGCCGGTCGATGGTCAGTGCAGCCAGCATCTCGCCCCGCAGGGCACGATCCAGCCGGATGCCCAGCCGCCAGTGCAGATGAAAGACTCCGGTGTCATCCATGCTCCAGCTGCTCACACGCAGGATGCCCCAGCTCACGGCGCAGAGCAGAAGGAACAGCAGCGCATCCTGCCGCAGAGCCGTGTGCAGGGCTGTCCAGTTCCGCTCAAACAGCACCTGAACCAGCGGCAGCAGATAGACCACCAGCGTCTTGCGCAGAAACCGCAGGACGGTAAAGGGGTGCAGGCGGCGTTCATTCATCGGATCTCCTCCGCAAGGGCATGGGTGAGGGCAGCGGCCTGCTCTGCCGGGACCGCCGGTAAAATAAGCCGCGTGCCCGGTGCCGTGATGACGACCACCGATACCCCTGCCAGCCGGAGCAGCGGCGTGCGCAGCCGGAACAGCCCTGTTACGGCCCTGCGGCGGACCGCCCGCCGCAGCGGGAAGACGATGCCGGAGTACACCGTCAGGGTCTCCGCGCCCAGCGCGGCGGCATAGCTGCAGGCGCGCTGGTACACCACCGCCACCAGTGCGGCCCAGAGCAGGCAGAACACCACCCCGGCGGACAGGTTCTGCCAGAACACAAAGGGAGCCGCCAACAGGCCCGGGATGGCGGCCCAGCAGCAGAGCACAGCCCGGCCCCGAGGCGGGATGATGAGCGCCGTGCGGCGCAGCTCCCACTCCGTCACTTGCTGTTCAGCTCCCAGGCATCGGTCAGCAGGTGCAGGGTATCGTCCTGCGTCAGCACCAGGATGCGGTCCCAGGGCAGCAGAACGGTGTTGCCGTGGGGGATGATGAACTCAGTGTCGCGGGTGATGCTGACCAGAATGGCATCGCCAGGAATGGGCACATCCATGATGGCCTTGCCCGCAAACTTGAAGTTCTCGGGCAGCAGGATCTCGTTCAGGCTGGCTGTGCCGCCGCCCAGGCTGAGCAGCTGGCGGATGGTATCCGTCTCGATCTCCCGTTCCAGAATGTGGCTCAGGTTGTCGGTGCCGCAGACCACGGTGTCCACGCCTAAGGTGTGCAGCAGCTCCCGGTTCTTGGGGTTGGAGGCCCGGGCCACGGTGCGGTCCACGCCGAACTCCCGCTTGGCGATCTGACAGGCCACGAGGTTGTCCTCGTCCGAGCCGGTCACGGCCACAAAGGCGTTGCAGCTGCCAACATCGGCGGTGCGCAGGGTGTCCACGCTGATGGAATCGCCGCAGATCACGGGGATGTCCAGCGAATCTGCCAGCATCCGGCACTGGGCCTCGATGGGTTCAATGATGACCACCGAATGGTGGTTCGTCAGCAGGCTCTGGGCCAGATACCGCCCAACACGCCCGCCGCCTGCAATACAAACTTTCATATTGATACCTCGTATTACTTTGGGTAAAACTTCTCCTGAACTAAACCTCTCCGTCAATGCTTCGCATTGCCACCTCTCCTAGTAGGAGAGGCCTTGGCAGTCAGGTAAAGCTTTACGCATTTGCCAAGGGCTCCCCTACTAGGGGAGCTGTCGAGCGGGTGCGAGACTGAGAGGTTTTACGCCTCACTTCGCCAGCGCACGAAACACGGCCTGCTCTGTCAGGATGGTGGGGCAGATCGTGTCCAGCTCGTAGGTCTTGTGATAGAGCACCTGCAAATGCGGATCAGAGACGCGGCAGATGACCTTTTCGCGCCGGAAGATGTTCTTTGCGATCTGTGCAGCCATCAGGTTCACGGAGTCATCTTCGCACACAGCGGCCACTGCGTCGCAGTTCTCCACGCCGCCCTGCTTGAGGATGTCGGGATCGGTGGGGTCGCCCACAAGGGCTGTGCCGCCAAAGGAATAATCATCAAAGCTGTCCAGCCGCTTGAGCTGCTCGGGGTCCTTTTCGATCAGGGAAATATCATGGCCGATGCGTTCCAGATCCCGCACCAGTGCCGCGCCCACCTGGTCGCAGCCGATCACCAGAATATTCATGGATGTCACCTCATTGTTCAAAATCTGTTTTTATCTGGCCCGGCAGTCCGTGTCAGAAGGAAACACAGGGAAAAACGTTGTGTCCAGTATAGCATATTTCCCGCGGCAGATAAATACAGAAAAAGCAGACAGTGCTCCTGTATAAAATTTGTGATTTTTCGTGCGCAGGCTCTCAGAATATGATATACTGGAAAGCGAACCCAATCTGAATGTGTGCAGAGCGCCTGTGCTGCTTTGCAGGGAGGAGAACCCATGTTTCTTGAAATACTGAAAGCCATCCTGATGGGTATTGTGGAGGGCATCACCGAGTGGCTGCCCATCTCGTCCACCGGCCACATGATCCTGGTGGAGCAGGTGGTCAAGTTCAACGCCAGCGAGGAGTTTATGTCCATGTTCCGCGTGGTCATCCAGCTGGGTGCCATTCTGGCCGTGGTGGTGCTGTTCTGGAATAAGCTCTGGCCCTTCGGCCTGCGCCATGGCCGCGTCTGCTCCAAACCTGCCGTCTGGCAGCTCTGGTTCAAGGTGGTGGCCGCCACCATCCCGGTGCTCATCATCAGCCCGCTGGACGACTGGTTTGAGAACCGCTTCTACAATTACATCACGGTCGCCGCCATGCTGATCCTGTATGGTGTCCTCTTCATCCTTGTGGAGAACCGCCGCACCGCCCCGCATGTCACCCGGCTGGAACAGATCACCTACCGCGAAGCCTTCATCGTTGGCGTGTGGCAGATGCTGGCCATCATCCCCGGCACCTCCCGCTCCGGTGCCACCATCGTGGGCGGCCTGCTGCTGGGTCTGTCCCGTGCCTGCGTGGCCGAGTTCACCTTCTTCCTCGCCATCCCGGTTATGGCGGGCGCGTCCCTGCTCAAGGTGGTCAAGTTCGTCCTCTCCGGCGCTGCGATGACCGGCACCGAGATCGCTGTTCTCGTGGTGGGCTGCGTGGTCGCCTTTGTGGTCAGCCTTGCCGCCATCCGCTTCCTGATGGATTACGTCAAGCGCCATAACTTCAAGTTCTTCGGCCTCTACCGCATCGTGCTGGGCCTGATCGTCCTGGCCGTGGCCGCCATCACCGCCATTGCGTAAATCGCCCCCGACCCCCCAGCCGCCCGCCCGGGCGGCTTTTTTGCGCCCTGGGGCAATTGCACCGGCCCCGGCCTTGTGTTATACTGGAGCCATAAAGAGAGAACCCGGCGGCGGGAGAGTGCCGCGCCTGAAATTGTCAAAAACGGAGGAGATCCCTATGGAAGCATCGACTGTATATTACACCGACTTCCGGTGTCCTGTGGGCACCAGCCTGACCGAAAAGCTGCGCCGCCTGTGCATTGCGGCAGGCATCAAGAGCATTGATATGGATGGCAAGTTCGTGGCCATCAAGATGCACTTTGGCGAGCTGGGCAACCTGGCTTTCCTGCGCCCGAACTACGCCAAGGTGGTGGCAGACCTGTGCAAGGAGCAGGGGGGCCAGCCCTTCCTGACCGACTGCAACACGCTGTACCCGGGTAGCCGTAAGAACGCGCTGGAGCACCTGAGCTGCGCGCAGGAAAACGGCTTCTGGCCCATGACCACTGGCTGCCAGATTATCATTGGCGATGGCCTGCGCGGCACCGATGAGCTTGAGGTGCCCGTGCCCAACGGCGAATACTGCAAGACCGCCAAGATCGGCCGCGCCATTATGGATGCCGACATCTTCATCAGCCTGACCCACTTCAAGGGCCACGAAGCGACCGGCTTCGGCGGAGCCATCAAGAACATCGGCATGGGATGCGGTTCCCGTGCGGGCAAGATGGAGCAGCACTCCTCCGGTAAGCCCGCCGTGCAGGAGGAGCTCTGCCGCGGCTGCCACCGCTGCGCCAAGGAGTGCGGCTCCGATGCCATCCGCTACAATGAGAACAACAAGGCGGTCATTGATTACGAAAAGTGCAAGGGCTGCGGCCGCTGCATCGGTGCCTGCAACTTCGATGCCATCTATTCCATCGACAGCAGCGCCAACGAGGAGCTGGACCGCAAGATGGCAGAGTACGCCGCCGCCGTCTGTGCAGACCGCCCCTGCTTCCACATCAGCCTGGTGCAGGATATCAGCCCCAACTGTGACTGCCACGGCGAGAACGATGCCCCCATCCTGCCGGATATCGGCATGTTCGCCTCCTTTGACCCCGTGGCGCTGGATCAGGCCTGTGCCGATGCCTGCCTGAACGCACAGCCCCTGCCCAACAGCCAGCTGGGCCAGAACCTTGCAAAGCCCGGCTGGAACTGCCACCACGACAACTTCAAGGATTCCAACCCCAATGTCGAGTGGAAGGCAACGCTGGATCAAGCCGAAAAGATCGGCATGGGCACCCGCCAGTACACCCTGAAGAAGATCTGAACATAAAAATAAGCCCGACAACGTCGGGCTTATTTTTATGTCTCTTGCATTCAGGGGCAGACGGAACGATCAATACTCACTGGAAGCCGGGACCAGTACGTCAATGACATCGGCCAGGGTTTTCCAGTTTTCCTCGGAACAGCCGGGCAGCTCTTTGGCATCCAGACCGGCATCCTCGATGCGGCCGGTCATGCTGTCCTTGTCGGTCAGCAGGGTCTCGGCATCGGCCTTGATGAGCGGCCAGGCATCGGCAAAGCTCTGCTGGTCATCGGCGCTCAGGCTGTCGAACCACTGGGTATAGGCATCTTTGATGTCGCTGACCGGCTGGATGCTCATGTTGCAGCCATCGGCCCATTTCAGCAGGGAAGCCGCCGCGATGACGGATTTCAGCGAGCAGCCGGACACGCCGGGGCCCCAGCCGAGGCAGGGGGCAAAGGCATCGTCCGGGTCAGAGAGGGAGAACAGGGAGTTCTCGCCTGCGTCCAGCGGGCCCACCTTGCCAGTGTCGGCGGTCACGGTGGAAGAGGGGATGCTCTCGCTTGCAGAAGCGGAAGAGCTGGAAGCGGCAGTGCTGCCGGAAGAGGTGCTGCAGCCTGCCAGCACGCCGCACAGCAGGGCGGCGCAGACCAGCAGGGAAAGAATACGCTTGCGAATCATAGGAAAGCCTCCTTTTATCGTGTTCCGGCCCATCTGCCGGAGAAACTGCTCTGGTACATTTCTAGTATACTGTTCTGCCGGGCTGTTGTCAATCGGCGTGCGCAGGACGATTTTTCACCCCGGCTGTGCAAACTATACAAACTTTTGTCCTTTTTTTCTCAGTCGGGCGGGATTGACATTTTTTGCGCTGGCGCGTATAATTCTGCCATGGTCAAACTGGGAGAAACGGGTGAAGAACCGGAAAAAGGGGGAGAAACGGATGCAGAAATTCCTGCGGCGGCTGGAACGCTTTTCACAGTCGCTGCTGTCGCCGCTGTCTGATCTTTCGGCGGCGGGCCTGCTGCTGGTGCTGGGGGCGCTGCTCACCAGCAAGCCCCTGTGTCAGGCGCTGCCGGTGCTGCAGTGGGCTCCGCTGCAGCTGATGGGGCAGCTGCTCTATAACGGGATGATGGTGCTCATCAACAACCTCAGCGTCATTCTCTGCGTGGGGGTGGCTGCCGTGCGCGCCAAAACCGAAAAGCAGGATGCCGCCCTGCTGGCGCTGATGGCCTACCTTGTGTTCCTCACAGCCAACCACACCGCGCTGGAAGCGCTGGGGCTGCTTGCCCAGCCGAACGGGATGACCGGCCTTGCGGGCACGGGCCAGACCACCATTCTGGGCATTCAGGTGGTGGACACCGGCGTGGCAAGCGGCATCGTGCTGGGCTTTGCGGCGGCGTGGCTCTTCAACCGCACCTGCGAAAAGCAGTTTTATGGCATGATCACCCAGCTCTATTCGGGCCTGCGGTGGTCGTTTTTGTGGCTGTCGGCGCTGGCGGTGGCACTGGGGCTGGGGTTCTGCTTCGTCTGCCCGCCGCTGCAGCGGGCGGTCAGCGCCCTCACGGGCTGGATCGCGGCTTCAGGGAACGCGGGTGTGTTCCTTTACGGCTTTCTGGAACGGCTGCTCATCCCCACCGGTCTGCATCACCTCATCTATATGCCCTTCCAGTTCTCCTCGCTGGGCGGCAGCCTGACCGTAGGCTCTGTGACCTACACGGGCGCTTACGCCGTCTGCATGACCGAGTACACCATGGGCCTGCCCCTCTCGGACGGCATCGTCTGGATGTACACCGGCTTCACCAAGACCTTTGGCTATCTGGGCATTGCAGCGGCCTTCATCTTCACGGCCCGCAGGGAGAACCGTGCCCGTACCGCCGCCGCTATGATCCCGCTGGCGGTCACGGCCTCGGTGGCCTCCATCACTGAACCCATTGATTTTCTGTTCTGCTTCGTTTCGCCCCTGCTCTGGGTGGCCCATGCGGTCATTACGGGCGGCTTTATGGTGCTGCTCCATGTCCTGCATGTCCGGGCTTTTACCTCCAACCTGCTGGGGTCGCTGGTGTTCAACCTGAGCGCCGGGGAGCAGCTGCAGAACATGCCGCTGCTCTATCTGCTGGGCCTTGCGGAGACCCTGACCTACTTTGCCGTGTTCAGCGTCCTCATCAAGGCAAAGGATCTGCCCACCCCGGGCCGGGAAGCAGCCCTTTCCGCAGACCAGTCCCCGTACGCCGACCCGCAGGAGGTGTGCCGGTTCATCGCCGCGCTGGGCGGGCCGGAGAACATCGCCCAGCTGGGAAACTGCTTCACCCGCCTCCGGCTCACGGTGCGGGATGCCTCGCTGCTGGATATGGGGGCTCTGCTCTCCCTGCCCCATAAAGGTCTTGTGGTGCAGGGCACCCGGGTCCAGCTGGTCTGCGGCCTGCACGCCGCCCAGCTTCGCCATGCGCTTGAACAGCAGCTTGCCGAGATGGCCCCGGTGTGATTGCTTTTTGATAAGAGAAACGGTATAATTGTGGCGAAACCTCTCAGTTGTCTGCGGCGACAGCTCCCCTAACAGGGGAGCCAAGAAAGGCCCCTGCCTCTCCTATTAGGCAACAACAACCGCCGCCAGTGGCGGATGAAGGGAGTTGTTGTTGGGGCAGCGGCCAACAAGGCACAAGTGCAATACTTTGCACGAAGTGAATGTTGGGAGCCGCAACCCGGACAAGTGGCATTGCGAAGCAATGACGGAGAGGTTTAGCAACGGGTAACCTGAAAATAAAGGAGAACATAAAATGCAGAATAACACCTTTTCCGTCGAAGGTCTCTTCGATTTCCTGAACGCCGGTGTCAGCGCCTTCCACTCCACGGCTGCGGCTGTGAAGATCCTGGAGGAGAACGGCTACCAGAACTGCCCCGAGAGTGCAGCCTGGGAGCTGGTGCCCGGCGGCAGATATTACACCACCCGCAACGGCTCTGCCGTGCTGGCATGGCGGATGCCCAAGGGCGAGCTGACCGGCTGGCATGTCACCGCCAGCCATAGCGATTCTCCCACCTGGCGCATCAAGCAGCTGGACGGCGGCAAGGACACGGTCTTTGCCAAGGCGGAGACCGAGGGCTACGGCGGCATGATCATGCCCACCTGGCTGGACCGTCCCCTGAGCGTGGCGGGCCGCATTCTGGTCCGCACGGAGAACGGCATCCGGAGCCTGCTGGTCCACCCCGACCGGGCGCTGGCTGTCATCCCCAACCTCTGCATCCACTTCAACCATGACCTGAACAACGGCATGAAGTACAACCCTCAGGTGGATCTGCAGCCCATCTTTGGTGAGGCGGGTTCCACCCTGCGGGACGCTCTGGCTGAGGAGGCCGGGGTCAAGGCTGAGGATATCGTGGACGCTGACCTGGTGCTCTGCACCCGCGAAAAGGCCGAGCGCGTGGGCCTGAAGGGCGAATACTTCATGTCCGGCCGCATCGATGACCTGGAATGCGCCTACACCACCCTGTGGGGCTTCCTGCAGGGCCGCGGCGAGGAGGAAGGCCGGGGCGATATGTGGGTCATGTTCGACAACGAGGAGGTGGGCTCCTCCAGCCGGCAGGGCGCACAGGGCACCCTGATGGCCAACGTGCTGGCCCGCATTGAGGAAAAGCTGGGCGTGACCCGGGAGCAGAGCATCCGTGCCTGCACCAACAGCCTGCTGCTGAGCGCCGACAATGGCCACGCCACCCACCCCAACCATCCCGAAAAGAGCGATCCCGCCAACGTGGCGGTCATGGGCGGCGGTGTGCTGCTGAAGTACAATGCCCGCCAGACCTACACCACCAGCGGCTTTACCGGCGCTGCTTTTGCCGAGATCTGCAAAAAGGCCGGTGTGCCGGTGCAGGTCGCCGCAAACCGCGCGGATGTTCCCGGCGGCTCCACGCTGGGCAACCTGCTGGGCCACCAGATCCTGATCCCCATGGTGGATATCGGTCTGGCACAGCTGGCCATGCATTCCGCAATGGAGACCGCCAGCTGCAAGGATGCCGAGTACATGGCAAAGGCTGTGGCCGAGTTTTATAACACGCCCATCTCCCAGCCCGTGGACGGCGAGTGGAAGCTGGGCCTGTGAGCGCTGTGACCGGGCGCTTTGCCCCCAGCCCCAGCGGGCGGCTGCATCTGGGCAATCTGGCCTGCAGCCTGCTGGCCTGGCTCAGCGCCAGAAGTCAGGGCGGGCGCATCGTTCTGCGCATTGAGGATCTGGATGCCGAGCGCTGCCCCCGCAAATATGCCGACGCACTGGAAGAAGATCTGCGCTGGCTGGGCCTTGTCTGGGACGAGGGCGGCAGCAGCGGCGGCCCCAACGGCCCCTATTACCAGAGCGAGTGCACCGCCATCTACACCGAGAGCTACAACAAACTGGAAGCACAGGGCCTTGTTTACCCCTGTTTCTGCTCCCGTGCCCAGCTCCATGCCGCCAGCGCACCCCACACCTCCGACGGCAATGTGATCTATCCCGGCACCTGCCGGGGGCTGACGGCGGAGCAGATCGCCGAAAAGCGCAAAAAGAAAGCCCCGGCCTATCGTCTCATGGTGCCCGATGAGGACATCACCTTCACCGATGGCTGTATGGGCCCCCACACCGAGAACCTGCTCCACGACTGCGGGGATTTCTACCTCCGCCGCGCCGATGGCGTGTTTGCCTACCAGCTGGCCGTGGTGGTGGACGATGCCCGCATGGACGTGACGGAAGTGGTGCGGGGCGCGGACCTGCTCTCTTCCACCGCGCGGCAGCTTTATCTTTACCGTCTGCTGGGCCTGCCCGCCCCAAAGTTTGCCCATTGCCCGCTCCTGCTGGCTCCCGATGGCCGCCGCCTGTCCAAACGGGACGGCGACCAGAGCCTGGAAAACCTGCGGGCAAAGTATACGGCGGAAGAGATCGTGGGCAGGCTTGCCTTTGCCTATGGTCTCCAACCTGAACCGGCTCCCCGCACCCCGGAAAGCCTGATCCCAGACTTTTCCTGGGACAAGGTGCCAAAGCAGGATATCTGCCTGCCGGAAGGCCTGTTTTAAGCAGACCCACGATTTTTGCCATGTCTGTGCAAAGATCGTGGGTTTTTCTTTACAAAAAAACAATCTATGGTAAAATATAACTAGAGATTTTGCCGAAACAGAAAGGAGCCTGTTATGCGTAAAATGTTAAAAGCGTCGAGTTTGTTGATTTGTGCAATGCTTTTGTTCAGCGCATGTGCAGGCTCTTTGAATCTGAGACCGGGACCTTTCCGTTCGGAAATGCAGGATGTTTTCGTTCAGCAGACGACACTTACGGTTCCGGCCAGTCACGCCGAGCATGGGGAGGATTATGTCATTGAGTGGCAGGACCCTGTGATGGAAAAGCACGTCCGGAAATGGCTTGACCGCCCGAAGGGAGATATCTATCACAGCGATGTCTGGGATTATCAGCGGGTCTCGATAAATTCCGGAACCGGCGTAGGGGATCTCATCGTCAAAGATGCACCGGATGGGGTGGACATTGGAAGAAACGTCAACAGCAATGAGCAGCTGGCAGCCTGCGCAGTCAGCGTAGAGGGAACGTATGATCCGGTGACCTCTCTGGCAGACCTGCGGCATTTTGACAGCTTGCAGGTATTGTCGGTCAATAATAGAAGGGGAGCCCCACCCATTACAGATCTGACAGGTCTGGAGGAATGCAAAAATCTGATGCTTTTGAGTGTGCCCAGTGTGGAGAGCAGCGCATTCCCGACCTTTGCAAAGCTGGATTCTGTGGTAGAGCTGAAGTATGGCAGTGACGGGATCCGGGCGGATTCCAATGTCTCCGACCTTTCGGCGCTGGCGCAGATGAAGTCGCTGAAGATGCTGTGGATCACCGGCAGTGAGGTCGATCTGACCCAGCTGGCCGGAGCTGACTTGCGGGTCCTGAGACTGGACGTGACCCGGATCGGTTCGCTGGAACCGCTGAAGCAGATGGAAAATCTGAGCTTTCTGCAGCTGTGCCAAGGGCCGGAGATCGACAGCTTTGCCCCGCTGGCGGAGAGCAGTGTGCAGTATCTGAGTATGTCTCTCTCTCAGGGTGCACAGGAAGCCTACAAGGACATGGATTATACTCCCCTGACCCAGATGCCGCAGCTGATCTGGCTGGATCTGACCAACAACATCACGTTTGATACGGAAACCTGCAAAAAACTGCTGGCAAACGATACGGCCCTGAAATATCTGAAAATTTCCTATACATCAGCGGCCAAAGATGCCGAAGAGCTGGATATAGCGCACCTGAAAGAGTTCACTGCTCCGGCTCCGTAATGCCCCAAAATGCAAAAACTCCCCCGTCCATTTGGCGGGGGAGTTTTACGTTTCAGAGAAAGTTTACAGCCGCTGCAAGGCTCTTGCGTCGCTGCGTTCCAGTGCGGTCATGCCGGTATCCAGCGCCATGGCCAGCAGGATGCCCAGCAATACATCAATGCAGCTGTGCTGCTTGAGCAGAACGGTGGACGCGATGATGGAGACGCAGAGCACGGCGGAGGCGGGCCGCATCCAGCGGCGGCCCGGCGTTTCAAAGATGCGGCTGCGGTAATAAGCCATCATCAGGGTGACAGAGTTGAACACATGGATGGAGGGGCAGACATTGAGGGGCGTGTCTGTGGCATAGAGCATCCGCACGGCCTGAGCAAAGAGGTCGCTGCCGTATACCCGGTAGGGCCGCAGGTCAAGGCCGGTGGGCAGGATGACATAGCAGGCCAGTGCAATGGTCATGCCCGCAAACAGGGGCAGGCAGAGCCGCCAGAAGTCGGCCCTGGGCGCTTTCCACAGCAGGTAGAACAGGGTGAACGGGATCCACAAAAACCACGCAAAGTAGGGCACGATGGCATATTTGCAAAAGGGGATCAGGTCGTCCAGATGGCAGTGCACCAGAACATCGGGCACGGCAATATGGACTTCGAGCCAATGGAACGCCGAAAGGTAAAACAGGAGATAAAACGCCATGAACGAAACGGGATGGCGGGAAAACCAGTTGCGCATGGAACACACTTCCTTTTCTGGAATGGGGGCCGCAGCCCCGCCTAAAGTTCTTTGCAGCGTATGATTATACCGCGCAAAGACGAAGAAAACAAGACAAAAAGCTGACAAAATCGTGAACACATCCGCGTGGAATTTGGTATGCTTTGGGGAAGCGGATGCAGGGGAGAGAAGCTTCTGCCTATTGATACGAGACAGGATGCGGGTTTCCTGCACAAAAAAGGCCCTCCCCGCCAAAACTGCAATGGCGGAGAGGGCCGGATATCCGGAAACTCAGATCACCTTTTGCTCCATCCACCTGCCGCGGACAAAGCGGACGCAGAAGAACAGCGAGCGCATGGCCCAATCCAGGAACATGCCCATCCAGATGAACAGCAGGCCGCAGTGGAACTTGAGCACCATCAGGTAGCAGAAGGCCACCCGGAACACCCACATGGAGATGACGCTGACCGTCATGGTAAAGGCGGCATCTCCGGCGGCGCGCAGGATGTTGGGCAGGGTGAAGCTGGAGGGCCACAGGATCAGCGATACAGCATTGAACCAGACCATCAGCTCCAGTGCCATGCCGTAGGCCTCCGGCGAGAGGTTGAACCAGGAGAGCGCCAGCTTGTTCAGGAAGAACAGGCCGGAAAGATTCATCACCCAGTCCCCGGCGTAGGCGGTCAGGAGCAGCAGGCGGGAATAGCGCTTGGCCTGTACCTTTTCCCCGGCACCCAGACACTGGCCCACAACGGTCAGCGCGCCGATGCCCACGGCGGAGGCGGGCACGTTCAGGAAGCTGGAGATGTTGCCTGCCACGGCGTTTGCGGCAATGGCGGCGGTACCCAGCGTGCTGGTCAGGCTGGAGACCGACAGCTTGCCGATCTGGAACATGCCGTTCTCGATGCCGGCGGGAATGCCGACTTTCAGGATGCGCTTGATGAGGTCGAGGTCAGGCTTCAGGTCGGTGAGGTGGTCGATGCGCAGCGCACAGTCCGGCTTCTGCAGCAGGAACATCACGGTGAAGCAGGCGATCATCCGGCTCACGAGGCTGGCAGTGGCCGCACCCATCACGCCCATGCCGAACCCGTAGATCAGGATGGCGTTGCCGCCAATGTTCACCACGTTCATCACCAGGCTGGAAAGCATACTGATCTTGCTGTTGCCCTGGGCGCGGAACAGGGCCGCACCGGCGTTGTACACGCCAATAAAAGGATAGCTCAGGGCTGAGAGCAGGAAATAGGTCTCGGCGTAGCGCATCACATCCGCGTCAATGGAGCCGAAGATGCCCCGCAGGATGGCGTGCCGCCCTACCGCCACGATGACGGCGGTGACCACGCTGAGCGAGATCATAATGAACATGATCTGGGCGGCGCTGGCCTTGGCCCGTTTGGGCTCCTGGTGGCCGATGTACTGGCTGGCGACCACCGCGCCGCCGGTGGCCAGTGCGCTGAGCAGCTGGATCATCAGCACATTGAAGGAGTCCACCAGGCTCACGCCCGAAACGGCGGCTTCGCCCACCGAGGAGACCATCAGGGTGTCCGCCAGACCGATGGAGATGCTGAGGGCCTGCTCTGCCACCAGCGGCAGGAAAAGTGAAATGAGCTGTTGACGGTTGAACAGCGGTCTTGATGTGGTCGATGCGTCTGTCATGGTGTCCTCCCTTGGCGCGTGGATTCAAACACACCCATGATAGCGCGGAATGACGTGAAAATCAAGATGTTGTATCCAACAAATCTGAAAATCAGGCAAACTCTTTGCTGGGGGTCAGGCTGGTGCCGTAATAAACGATGTAGTCGTAGGGGATCTGGGGGTTGTATGCGGCCAGATCGCCGTACTTGGCCAGAATGTCGTTCCGCAGGTTCTCCGGGGTGTAGGGCTGCCCGGCGGAAAGGGTGTCGGCGCAGACCGCGTTCCACATGCTCTCGGTAAAGGCAGCGCAGTTGAAGTAGGCCGACCAGTGGTCAGATTTGGCAAGGTTGCGGTTGACCACGTCCAGCTGGCCCTGATCCAGCGAGGTCTGGACAGCATAGATGTTCTGGTAGTAGGAATCGGCCAGATAGCGCTTGTAGTAGCCCTCCAGATTGTACCAGATGCCGGTGTGCTCCCAGCGGTTGCCGCGGGGGCTGAAGGTCATCTCGGTGTTGGGCACGATCCGCAGGCCGCCCACCTCGATGTCATGGTCAGAGACGTTCCGCACCGAGAGGAAGGAGTGGCCGCTGGAATTGATGGAGGCATCGCCCCGGTCCTCGGCCCGGGCGTAGATGCGCAGCAGGGCCACGGCACCCTCGGCGGGTTCTGCACCGTAGGCCTGCACGGCAGATCTATGGTCGGCCTGTTCAAAATCGTAGGGGCCGCCGGTGCTGGTGGTGAAACCGACGATGTTGCGGATCTGATCCTCAAGGGGGCTTACATCGGTGATGACACGTTCGTCCTGGGGGGCGGGCGTTGCGGCGGGAGCCTCGGCCAGCGCGGCGGTGCTGCCGGACACGCACAGGGCCAGCGTCAGGCAGAGGGAAAGGGTGCGGAACAGCTTTTTCATGGGGTGACCTCCAAAGAGAAAAAATTCAGGTCAAGGATAGACGATTTTTGGGGCGCTGTCAAGAAAAAGATGTCTGCCGCCTTTACCCCCGGGGCTGGTTGTGTTAAAATGAAGCTGGCAGCCGTGCCCGGTGGTTTGGGGCATGGGGCCGTTCGGAAGGTAAATGAATCTGACCCAGAGAGGGGAACAACCTATGCCAAAAGAAGCACACAAGGTCGTGGTCATCGGGCACCGCAACCCCGATACCGATTCCATCTGCTCCGCCATTGCCTATGCGGAGCTCAAAAACCGCACCAGCACGCTGGTCTGTGAGCCGCGCCGTGCCGGTAAAATGAATCAGGAGACCGAGTTCGTCCTGAAAAAATTCGGTGTCACGCCGCCCCGGATGTGCACCGACGTGAACCCCAAGATCCGGGACGTGGATTACCGCGAGATGCCGGGCATCCCGGGCTCCACCAGCCTGCGCCGCGCATGGAAGATCATGCGCGACCAGCAGATCGACACCCTGTCCATCACCAGCGAGGACAACGAGCTGGAGGGCATCATCACCGTGAAGGATCTTGCCACCGCCAACATGGACGTGTTCGATACCGCGGTGCTGGCCAAGAGCCGTACCTCTTATAAGAACATCCTTGAAACGCTGAACGGCACCATGGTGGTGGGCAATGCCGACGCGGTCTGCACCACCGGCCACATCAAGATCGGCACCGCCACCCCCGAGATGCTGGAAAGCAGCGTGGAAAAGGGGGATATCGTCATTCTGAGCAACCGGTACGAAAGCCAGCTCTGCGCCATTGAAAAGGAAGCCTCCCTGCTCATCATCTGCAATGGGGCCAAGGTGGGCCGCACCATCCAGCGCATTGCGGATGAGACCGGCGTTGCCATTATGACCACCCCCGTGGATACCTACGCGGCGGGCAAGCTCATCAGCCAGTGCGCCCCCATCTCCTATTATATGACCCGGGACAACATCCTCAAATTCACCCTCGTCACCCCCGTGGCCGATGTGCTGCGGGTGATGGCAAAGGTGCGCCACCGCTATTTCCCCATCCTCGATGAGGACGGTAAATACTGCGGCATGGTCAGCCGCCGCAACGTCATTGCCCTGCGCAAGCGGCGCATCATTCTGGTGGACCACAACGAGGCCACCCAGGCCGTGGAGGGTTTTGATCAGGCCGAGATCCTGGAGATCATCGACCACCACCGCATCGGCAGTCTGGAGACCAGCGGCCCGGTCTATTTCCGCAACCAGCCCGTGGGCTGCACCGCCACCATCATCACCCAGATGTACGATGAAAACGGTGTGGACATCCCGCCCCAGATCGCGGGCCTGCTGCTGGCGGCCATCCTCTCGGATACGCTGGCCTTCCGCAGCCCCACCTGCACCCCCGTGGATGAAAACGCCGCCAAGCGTCTGGCCAAGATCGCAGGCGTGGATATCGAAGAGTTTTCCACCGAAATGTTCGAGGCCGGTGAAAAACTGGACGGCAAGACCCCCGAAGAGGTCTTTTTGCAGGACTTCAAGGTGTTCATGTGCGGCGATATCCGCTTTGGCGTGGCGCAGGGCAGCTACATGACCCGCAAAAACCTGCAGGCCGCCCAGGCGCTGCTCCAGCCCTATCTGGAGGAGGCCCGCAACAAGCAGAACGTGGAGGACCTCTACATGCTGCTGACCGATGTGCCCAAGGAGGAGAGCGTGGTCATCTGCACCGGCCGCTACGCCGCCGAGGTGTTGAGCAACGGCTTTGAGAGCCGGCCCGCCGCCGACGGCAGCTGGACGCTGCCCGGCGTGGTCAGCCGCAAAAAGCAGTTCATCCCCGCCATGATGAGCGCCTATCAGGAGCTGTAACCCCCCGATACAAAACACGAAGCCCCCGGAACCCTGCATGTTCCGGGGGCTGTTGTGTTTTGTAAGGGAGCGTCAGGCTGCGACTTTTAAGGGAGAGTTATCAGTCCAGATGGTGCCATCCAAAAGCTTTGTTACGGCCAGTGTGCCGTTCACGCTGACCCGCGCGGGGTCCAGCGCGTAGAAATCGCTCTCCCGCAGGTTTTCGGGGTCTGCCGTGGGGGAGATGCCCACCACGCACACCCAGTGTCCGTAGGTGCTGCTGGTGGCGATGTGGGGGTAATTGACCTCTTTCCAGCCGGAGCCGGAGAGGTGGTATTCATAGCTTGTCACGCGGTTGGTGTGCTTGGACACGCCGCTGACAGCGGTGTTTTTCAGATGTACGATGACGGGCCGCCCGGCCTGCAGCTCTTCATACAGGCGGGAAAGGCAGCCGGAAAGGGAGCCGCTGTAAGCGTAGTACCCGGCGGCAGACCATACCGCGCCGTTCGACCACATCCCGCTGCCTGAGCAGGGCTTGCCATCCAGAATGGTGCGGGCGTAGCGCAGGGCGTACCAGCTGCACCGGCCCGAGGTCTGGTTGCCGATGGAGACGATCTGCTGGCTGTCGAAGGACAGCAGCGTGATGCCGTTCACATTCTGCAATTGTGCCGCCGCAGCCTTTGGCGCGGCCAGAAAGCTCAGGCACAGCAGAACTGCTGCCATGAAAACGCGCACCGGAGCGCGCAGGGAACCATGCTGCATGGGGCAAACTCCTTTTCCTTGTTCAGGAACGGCACCCGGCGGTTCCCATTGCCTTAAGTTTAGCACCAAATCGTGGTAGAATTGTGTAAACGCCGGAAATATTTTCCGGTTTTTGCCCCGGGAACGGCAAAGGATCTTTGCGAAGATTCGTTCTGGAAAAAACAACAAAAGCAGGAGAAAATGTTTGGTGAAGCTGGCAATTGACAAAAGCGACAGTCGTTGGATAAAATAAAGCCAGAAGGGGTCCTGTTTCAAAATGGAAAGGCACCCTGCATATTATGAAAAACACAACAAAACGACTGGAGGTCCCGACATGAAAATGCTGAAAAAACTGGCCGCTTTGATTCTGGCGGCGACTATGGTACTTGTTCTGTTCACCGCCTGCGGCGGTGATACCGCCCAGAGCCCCGAGGCTCAGGCGGAAAATCAGGTAATGAGTGCAATCAATGCAAATCGCCCAGAGGGAAAGAAACTGGAAAACAACGCACAGTGCAGAGCGATTGCAAGCCAAAGTATTGATGAGGCAGCAAATGGAGATTTGAACTTCTCGCTGAATCTGTTTGGCTATTCGTCTAAGGTTTGGTTCAAAATTGATGGCCCCAAAGATGGTAAGTGTGCAGCTACATTTGTGACGACATTTGACTATGATGGCACAAAGCTGAATAAGTTCGTTCAGAAAATTGCCGAAGGCGGCAATCTTGGAAACGTGAATATTGCACAGAGCACGAAATGGACACAGGTTGGCGTTGTTGTCAAAGCTGTGAATGGTCAGACCTACATGGCTATCTCGGTGGCTATTGATACAAATGCCTGAGCAAAACAAATTATATGATTTTTCCCCGGAGCGTGGCTGAAAGGCCGCCCTCCGGGGCTTTTTGTATTTGTGGCAAAATCCTTCTGATTGTGGTACAATAAAAGATAGATTTTATCGAAAGAAAGGAACCTTTGGATGCAGCTGTTTGAACTGGTCAGCCCGCGGCTGTTCCGCCCGCTGGCGGGGCCCAACCGGGCGTTTTATGCGGAGCTGCTGCTCCTGCTGTGGGAGGAGTGCCGCCACACAGCGGATTACTCCATCTCCCGGGCAGAAGCGGTGAGCCGGGCCGAGGATTACTTTGCGGCGCTGGCAAAGCCGCTGGCACTGGATGCCGATGACGCGGGCGATGAAGCCGAACAGCCCACCCGGGACCCCCATACCCTTGCGCTGGGCTTTCTGCTCCGCCTGCGCCGCACCGGCTGGCTGGAAGAGCAGCCCGGCAGCTACGAGGGGGAAGCGTCCCTTGCCTTTGTGCCGGAGGTAACGCCGCTGCTGGAAGCGCTGGACTGGGACGGCGACAAAGCATGTCGCAAACGGCTGATGGCGGCGGTGCGGACGCAGGCGGCGTTCTACCCGCATTTCCTCGAACCCCGCCTTGCCCCCGGTGAGGAGTTGACGCCCACGGAGCTGCAAATTCTCCATCTGCTCTGCGCGGACAAGTCTAACACCGAGATCGCGCAGATCATGGACGTGAAGCTGCCCACAGTGAAGACCCACGTCAGCCACATTCTCGACAAGCTGGACGTGAAGCGCCGGGCGGAGGCCAAGACCGCCGCGAAGAAGCTGCATTTAGTGCCGGACAACCTGTAAAAACATCATCCGACAGATGTCGGATTTCCACATAAAAGCAAGACGATTTTTCAAGGAGGAAAGACATGAAAAAACGAATATTGAGTGTGCTCATGGCGCTGGCGCTGTGTCTAACGCTCCTGCCCGCGCCCGCGTGGGCGGCGGAGGACACACTGGAGGGCGGCACCATCGTGCAGGAGGAGCAGGAAGAAGCCACGACCGAAGGCAACGGGCAGTCGACCAACACGGGCGAAGGCGAACAGTCCAATTCCGAAACGAACACGCTTACGGAGATCTGGTTCGTAAGAAAGCCCGATTCCATTGGCCGCAGCTATGACGGTACGACGGACGGCAGCATGGTTTCGTTCGGCACACCGCAATTCACGGACGGCACAAATACGTTTGAACTCACGGAAGGAACGGACTTTACCGCCAAGAAGGCCTTCGATTCTGCGGACGCGGGTAATCATACCGTCACTGTAGAGGTCACGCTGATCGGCGAGGCCGCAGCGAAGTACAAGCTCAAGGCGGGCGAGGAAACGTTTACGATCAGCGGCACCATCAACAAGGCCTATCCAAATCTGACCGTATCTCTTTCCGAGACGACTTGCACGGTGGGCGAAAAGCTTCTTCCGCTTCTGTCTGTCAGCGGCGTACAGGAAAATGCCGCGGTAACATACTTCTATACCCCGATCAAAGCTGGATATT
>ENA-OPAA01000717-OPAA01000717.1-human-gut-metagenome-genome-assembly--contig:-NODE-717-length-21511-cov-3.272185_pt1 | contig 21511 bp, 15 predicted proteins | sample MGYA00241049_ERZ501414 | MGnify/ENA primary metagenome ERZ501414 (study PRJEB25962, sample SAMEA2042520) | human gut metagenome | biome: human gut; feature: human-associated habitat; material: faeces... | reverse complement strand
GGCGAACGCAAGATAAACACCTCTTCCGATTTGGCGATGTATATCCTCGAAGTAGGTCATGTCGCAACGGTGGCGGGCGATGCTTTCGGGGCTCCCGATTATCTTCGTCTGTCTTATGCCACTTCCGAGGAGAATATCACCGAAGCCATGCGCCGTATGAAAGAAGTCCTCGCCCGTTTGAAGTAAGACCCGCCGAATCCGGTTCAGTAGAAAAACAAAAGGGTTAGCGATGAATTTCTTGTCGATAACCACATTCCAGACTTTTGGGAGAGATTGATTCTTGCTTAATTAAACCTCCTCCATTGCCGTGTCCCACAATACTACGGGACACGGACAGGGGAAGAGATATATATACTACCCTGTTCCTGCTGTTGAAGGCATTCACCCTTCTCCCCTGTGTTTTGCCCAGCAAAATATAGGGGAGAGACAGAGGAGCGGTAGCGACGATGAGAGGGGTTAAAGGGAAGAAACCGAAGAAACAATAGTTTCTGATGACAGGAGTTAGACACATAAAAAATCCCCTCTGATTTCGACTGTCCCCAAACATAGCGACATTCAGCACATCAGCCTCGTTTATATAAATAGCGACTATCCCTTTCCTTACCCGTATGAATAAGTAAGATTATCCGGTCTCAAAACAACGAAGGATAATTCATTGACAGCTTTTCCAAGAAACCTTCGGTCAAGCGCGACACGGCATAGTCCCCCAATCGTTCCACAGGAATCTTCATATACCCGGTCATATCGGGAGCAAACTCCGTCTCCACCATGTAAAAACGGGCATGAATGATACGATGCGACAACACATGCTTACAACTATACACCTGAGACGAAACACCCACTTGTCCGGCGTCATGAAACAACTCTGCCCAAATACCGCTACGCTGCAAGTCATCGAGCCCCTGTTCTTCATCGGTCTCGATAAGCGGAAGCTCATACAAATTACGCCAAATATCACGCCCCTCTCGCCGACGAATCCAAGTATCTCCGCCCTGTCTCACATAAAAATAATTGAAATAACGAGGTTTTACCACCGTCTTACCCTGTTTCACTGGTAACTCGTCTACTCGATGAGTCGCCAAAGCCATACAACGGTCGGCAAAAATACACCTTCCGCACTGAGGTGAGCGAGGCACACAATACAGTGCACCGAACTCCATCAACGCCTGATTATACCCGCCCGGGTCTTTCCGGTCGAGCAACTCGTCGGCAAGAGCGGCAAACAACTTTCGTCCCTCGGTCGTGTCGATAGGCGTATCGATACCATAAATTCGGGAAAGAACCCGATACACATTACCGTCCACCACTGCGTATGGCATACCGTAAGCAAATGAACAAATAGCCGCTGCTGTATATTCTCCCACTCCTTTCAAAGCACGCACCCCAGTGTATGTTACAGGAAATCCTCCTGCCTCTGCCATCCTTCTGGCCGCAGCATGCAAATTTCTCGCACGGGAATAATACCCCAGCCCCTGCCAATATTTCATCACCTCATCCTCATCGGCTGCCGCCAGTGCGAACACATCAGGAAAACGGGCCACAAAACGTTGATAGTAATCATATCCCTGAACCACACGAGTTTGTTGTAGAATAATCTCCGAGATCCATATCAAATAAGGATTTTTTGTCCTTCTCCACGGCAAATCACGCCCGTTTTCCCTATACCAATCTATCAATTTTCTGCTAAAATTCTCCATATCAGTATTATATAAAAGTGCATTCTATGCAATATTTCCGCAAAAGTAAACCAAGAAAATGGAAGAAGATGCTTTTTTTAGGAAATTTATTCTGAATATATTTCTTAAAGAGGGAGAAAAGCTATATATTTGCAGTCCAAAAAATTAAGATATAAGTATAACAATAATTATTTAGCGAAATGACTAAAGCAGATATCGTAAACGAAATTACGAAAAATACCGGTATTGACAAGGTGACAGTGTTAACCACACTTGAGGCTTTCATGGATACAGTAAAGGATTCATTATCTAAAGAAGAAAATGTGTACCTGCGTGGTTTTGGAAGTTTTGTAGTGAAGAAAAGAGCTCAGAAGACTGCTCGCAACATTTCAAAGAACACTACAATCATTATTCCGGAGCACAATATTCCGGCATTTAAACCAGCTAAGACATTTACATTATCAGTAAAGAAATAATAAACAAGAGTATTAACCCATAAAATTTGAAGCTATGCCAAGCGGAAAGAAGAAAAAAAGACACAAAATGTCTACTCACAAGCGTAAAAAAAGACTAAGAAAGAACAGACATAAAAGCAAAAAATAATTTGTAGTCTGTCTGTGACGACAAATAAAGAACAAACCTTGCAAAGCAACAAAAGTCTTTCAGGTTTGTTCTTTGTTTAATGAGAAAAGTGAACAATTTAAAAATACAAAAGTGACAAGCGAACTAGTAGTAGACGTACAACCCAAAGAGATTTCCATCGCACTCCTTGAAGATAAAGCGTTGGTGGAATTTCAGAAAGAAGGGAGAAGTGCTTCCTTCAATGTGGGAAATATGTATTTGGGACGGGTAAAGAAACTAATGCCCGGCCTTAATGCCTGTTTCGTGGATGTCGGCTTTGAAAAAGATGCTTTTCTTCATTATCTAGACCTAGGTCCTCAATTTCATTCTTATCAGAAGTATCTGAAGCAAGTTTTAAGCGACCGTAAAAAACTTTTTCCCATCACAAAAGCTACTATGCTGCCTGATATTGAAAAGGAAGGGACGGTTTCAACCACCCTCCAACAAGGTCAGGAAGTTATTGTGCAGATTGTAAAGGAACCTATCTCGACCAAGGGCCCCAGACTAACCTGCGAATTGTCATTCGCCGGACGTTATTTGGTATTAATCCCTTTCAACGATAAGGTTTCGGTATCACAAAAAATTAAATCGAGCGAAGAACGCGCCCGTCTGAAACAGTTATTGCAAAGCATCAAACCGAAAAACTTCGGAGTGATTGTACGCACCGTAGCGGAAGGCAAAAGGGTGGCCGAGCTTGATGCAGAGCTTAAAGTCTTGCTGAAACATTGGGAAGAAACAATCACTAAAGTACAGAAGGCTCCCAAACTGCCGGCATTGGTATACGAAGAGACCAGCCGCACAGTGGCCATGTTGCGCGATCTTTTCAATCCGTCTTATGAGAACATCTATGTGAACGATGAAACAGTGTTCCATGAGATTAAGGATTATGTATCACTTATCGCCCCTGAACGAGCCGAAATCGTAAAACTGTACAAGGGTCAGCTTCCCATATTCGACAATTTCGGTATTACCAAACAAATCAAATCCTCTTTCGGGAAAACCATTTCGTATAAAAGTGGAGCTTACCTGATTATTGAACACACAGAAGCACTTCATGTAGTGGATGTCAATAGTGGAAACCGCTCCAAATCTGCCAACGGGCAGGAGGCTAACGCACTGGATGTAAACCTGGGTGCCGCCGACGAACTGGCACGCCAGTTAAGATTGCGTGATATGGGTGGTATTATCGTGGTTGACTTCATTGATATGAATCTAGCAGAGAACCGGCAGAAACTGTACGAACGTATGTGCCAAAACATGCAGAAAGACAGAGCAAAACATAACATTCTGCCCCTCAGTAAATTTGGATTGATGCAAATTACCCGCCAACGCGTGCGTCCTGCCATGGATGTCAACACGAATGAAACCTGTCCCACCTGCTTCGGGAAAGGTAGCATAAAGCCATCCATCCTTTTTACGGATACTTTGGAGAGTAAGATTGACTACCTGGTCAACAAATTGAAGATAAAGAGATTTACGCTGTACATCCATCCGTACATCGCAGCATATGTGAATCAGGGTCTGGTTTCCCTGAAGCGCAAATGGCAAATGAAATACGGATTCGGAATAAAGATTATCCCAGACCAAAGTCTGGCCTTCCTGCAATATCGGTTCACCGATGTTCACGGTGAGGAGATAGACATGAAAGAGGAAATCGAAATCAAGTAAAAGAAAAGGGAGTGATAAAAAATGTCACTCCCTTTCTTTATTTCACTACTCTAATATGCAAGGCTTGATTTCGACGTTTCACAAGCTCAAATACCAGTCACATTCTGCCGATTACAACTCACCCAACCATCACAAAGCTGGCAAAACAAAAGCACATCCGTTGCCCCTATTTTATTTGCCTTGCTTATAGTCTTTCACTATTCCCTCCGCAATCCAATTTGCCAATGCCTGACGGTTATTCTTCAGAACCAGCCGTTGTTGGTCACGCTTGTTCCGAATATTTCCCAATTCCAAAAACACCGCTACGGGAGTCGTATTACGCAATACATACAAATTACGTTCACTCACCGTTCCGCGAAAGCCACGGTTTGGCTGATGCTTGTCATATTTCCTATCAAAGGTACGGTGCAAGTTATTGGCCAACCGCCTACCCTTCGTACTTTTAGGAGCGTTATAAAAAAACACATCTGTCTGCTGTCCCTTACTGCGACTGTCCACATGAATAAATACAGCTCGTTTGTAACTGCTCTTATCTTTCCGATACAGTTTATTCACCCAGTCACAACGTTGCTTCAAACGAGCCACCTGATTCAAGGGAATAGGATCTCCCATGCAAGTTTCACGTTTACTGTTTGCCAGGACATGACCGTCACGAATACCATCTTTCTTATCTTGAATGATAATATGCACCTTCGCACCTCGTGACAACAACTCACGTGCCAACCGCAGAATAATATCGTATGCATACTCATCCTCATGCAACTGACGCCCCTGATAGATACCGATGGCCCCAGGATCGGGACCTCCGTGACCACTCACCAAATAAAAACAAGCTCCGCTTAGTTCATTGGATGTAATCTGATAGGTAGCATATTCCTTTCCAAATAATGCCTCTTTGCCGGTACGAGGCTTTTTCTTCGCCAGAAGCGGTGATAGAACAAAAAATAAAAACGTGACAAATAGTACCGATCCTCTCATTACCTGTTATTTTTCTCCCAACATTTCATCTATCTTCTTGCACAAAGAAGAGAATTCTTCTTCATTGTACAAACGGGTCAGCATTACAATCTTGCCCGTTTTGTCAATCAATACATTACGGGTGATGCCCGCTTTACGGTCTGCATATCTGGCAAAAATATCAGCTCCCGGATCAAGAGCCAACGGATAGGTCACGCCGGTACGTTTGGCAAAAGCCACTACGGTTTCCAAAGGTTCGTCCCGATCCACTCCAAAGAGAGCAAACGCTTTATTATCCTTATGTTTCAACCAGATATCTTTTTCAATAAAAGGCATCTCCTTTCGGCAAACTCCACACCAACTGGCAGTGAACTGAAGCATTACCACCTTGCCACGCAAATCAGAGAGTTTCACTTTCTGTCCGTCTGTCAGTTCCATTTCAAAATCGGGAGCCATATCCCCTACCTTTACTATATAACCGGCATTATCAGGAGTAACCTGTTGTGCCTTCACCGGCTGACTCAGCAAACATGCGCAAACCAGCAACATCAGACTCATAAACTTCTTCATCGTTCTTCTCTTATTTTTATATATTCGCTACAAAGATAGGCTATTCCATCATTTTTTCGTAATTTTGGCACCCAAAATAACTACCAACTTATCAAGAAGATGAATATTTTTTGGGATACAATTACTCATTACAATGCGGGTACCTGGATTTATCAAGTTATTATCACCCTTATCGGCATTATTTTAACCTGTTCTCTATTCAAAAGCCCCACAAAAAAAATAAAAGTAGCGATGAAGTTATATCTTATATTCTTGAATGTATGGATAGCTTCCGTGTATTACATGATTTATTGTGAACCAAGAAGTTATAACAGTGCTTTGGCAGGATTTTGGGGAATCATGGCCATCTTCTGGATTTATGACCTGAAAGTAAACTACACCCCTTTTGACCGGACTCACAAACATACCGCACTAGCCGTCCTGCTTTGTATGTTGCCATTGGCCTATCCACTCTTCTCCATTATAAGGGGGATGAACTTTCCCATGATGACCTCACCTGTAATGCCTTGTTCGGTAGCGGTTTTCACCATCGGACTGCTGCTGGCATTTTCCAAACGAGTCAATATCTTTCTCGTCATGTTTCTCTGCCACTGGGCACTGATCGGTTTCACCAAAACTTACTTTTTCCATATTCCCGAAGATTTTCTGCTGGCAAGTTCGGCTGTACCGGGCCTTTATCTGTTCTTTAAAGAATACACAGCTTCCCATCTGCATACTTCCACCCTTTTCCGTGCCCGTATGATTAATCTCGCCCTGATTATTGCCTGCGGTGCAATCGGAGTGCTGTTCATGATATCTATGGTGTGCGAACTGGCTCAAGAACAGGCTTTATCGAAATAAAAACACGTCTTAATGAGGTACTTTGCAAAATCTTTCGTATTTTTGCCAACAAATTGAGTTAATGTTTTAACAGGATGAACGTATTAGAACTAAGTGAACAGGAGATTATCAGACGAAACAGTCTGAATGAATTGCGCGCTATGGGCATCGAGCCATACCCCGCAGCTGAGTATGTAACCAATGCATTTTCTACAGATATAAAAGCTGAGTTCAAGGATGATGAGGAACCTCGCAAAGTATCGGTAGCCGGACGTATGATGAGCCGCCGTGTGATGGGTAAAGCTTCATTTATCGAATTACAGGATTCAAAAGGCCGTATCCAGGTGTATATCACCCGTGATGACATCTGCCCGGATGAAAACAAAGAAATGTACAACACTGTGTTCAAACGTCTGCTGGACCTTGGTGACTTTATCGGTATAGAAGGATTCGTATTCAGAACCCAAATGGGTGAAATCAGTATCCACGCTAAAAAACTGACCGTACTGTCCAAGTCTATCAAACCGCTTCCTATTGTAAAATACAAAGACGGAGTCGCTTACGACAAGTTTGAAGACCCTGAACTGCGTTATCGCCAACGTTATGTTGACCTTGCTGTGAATGAAGAGATAAAAGATATCTTCATCAAGCGCAGTAAAGTATATAGCTCTATGCGCGAATATTTCAACTCAAAAGGTTATATGGAAGTGGAAACCCCGATTCTGCAATCCATTGCCGGCGGAGCAGCCGCACGTCCATTCATAACTCACCACAACGCACTGGATATGCCGCTGTACATGCGTATTGCCAGTGAGTTGTACCTGAAAAGACTAATTGTAGGTGGTTTCGAAGGAGTGTATGAAATAGGTAAGAACTTCCGTAACGAAGGAATGGACCGCACACACAACCCTGAATTTACCTGCATGGAAATATATGTTGCCTACAAGGACTATAACTGGATGATGGAATTTACAGAAAAAATGATTGAAAAAATCTGTCTGGATGTAAACGGCACCACTCAAGTAAAAGTAGGCGACAACATCATTGACTTCAAAGCCCCGTACAAACGTGTCACCATGCTGGACTCTATCAAGGAACACACCGGCTATGATCTGACAGGCATGAACGAAGAACAGATACGAGAAGTTTGCCAGAAACTCAATATGGAGATTGACGACACAATGGGCAAAGGCAAACTGATTGATGAAATCTTCGGTGAATTCTGTGAAGGCAGCTACATCCAGCCGACTTTCATCACCGATTATCCGGTGGAAATGTCGCCTCTGACAAAGATGCACCGTTCCAAACCTGGACTGACCGAACGTTTCGAGCTGATGGTAAACGGCAAGGAACTGGCCAATGCCTACTCGGAATTGAACGATCCGCTGGATCAGGAAGAACGCTTCAAAGAACAGATGCGTCTTGCCGACAAGGGTGACGACGAAGCAATGATTATCGACCAGGATTTCCTGCGTGCTTTGCAATATGGCATGCCTCCTACATCCGGCATCGGTATCGGTATCGACCGTCTGGTGATGCTGATGACAGGACAGACCACCATTCAGGAAGTACTGTTCTTCCCGCAAATGCGTCCGGAGAAAGTAATCAAGAAAGACCCTGCCGCCAAATACATGGAACTGGGTATTGCAGAAGACTGGGTGCCGGTCATCCAGAAAGCCGGCTACAACACAGTAGCTGATATGCAGGATGTTAATCCGCAAAAGTTGCACCAGGACATCTGCGGAATCAATAAGAAATACAAATTAGAACTGACCAATCCAAGCGTGAACGACGTGACCGAGTGGATAAATAAACTTAAATAAGTTGAGAGTTGAGAGTTGAGAATTGAAAGTTGTTACTTGAACAACCTTTTTAATGACCAACTCTCAACTTTCAACTTTCAACTTTCAACTAAATATGAAACTACCCGGTAAGATAGCGATAATGGGCGGAGGAAGTTGGGCTACAGCCATCGCAAAGATGTGTCTGGCTCAGGAAGACTCTATTAATTGGTACATGCGACGAGATGACCGCATCGCTGATTTTAAGAGACTTGGACATAATCCCGCCTATCTGACAGGGGTGAAATTCGACACGAAGCGTATCACTTTCAGTTCTAACATCAACGATGTCGTGAAGGAATCGGATACACTGATTTTCGTCACCCCCTCTCCTTATCTGAAAAGCCACCTGAAAAAGCTGAAAACCAAAATAAAGGACAAGTTCATTGTCACTGCTATCAAGGGTATCGTCCCTGACGAGAACCTGATTGTTTCCGATTATTTTCATCAGGTATACGGTGTTCCCGAAGAGAATATAGCCGTCATTGCAGGTCCGTGCCACGCAGAAGAAGTAGCCTTGGAGCGTCTTTCCTATCTGACTATCGGATGTAAAGACATTGACAAGGCGAAGATATTCGCTCGGCAGCTGGCCGGACATTACATAAAAACTTCTGTAAGCCCGGATGTGGCAGGTATAGAATACGCTTCGGTATTGAAGAATATTTATGCTATCGCCGCTGGAATTTGCAGCGGTCTGAAATATGGCGACAATTTTCAGGCTGTATTGATTTCAAATGCCATTCAAGAGATGAACCGCTTCCTGAATACCGTACATCCCGTAGAGCGTTCTATTGATGATTCCGCTTATCTGGGTGACTTGTTGGTTACCTCCTACTCCAATTTCAGCCGGAACCGCGTATTCGGAACCATGATTGGTAAAGGTTATTCCGTAAAAAGCGCACAGATAGAAATGGAAATGATTGCCGAAGGATACTACGGAACGAAATGTATCAAGGAGCTAAACAAGCACTTGCACGTGAACATGCCTATCGTAGATGCCGTTTATAATATTTTATATGAGCGCATCTCGCCCATGATTGAGATTAAATTATTAACTGATTCATTCAGATAAAATATCAGATACAATGAAGAATATTAGTTTAAACATCGACAAAGTAGCCGGTTTTGTTTCTAAGGAAACAATCGCTGCTTACGAACCTCAGGTGAAAGCCTGCATGGAAACATTGGAAAACGGTACAGGTAAAGGTAATGACTTCTTGGGTTGGTTGCATTTGCCATCGTCTATAACAGCCGAACATTTGGCTGACTTGAAAGCTACTGCCCAGGTTCTGCGCGACAACTGTGAAGTAGTAGTCGTAGCAGGTATCGGTGGAAGCTATCTGGGAGCACGTGCCGTAATAGAAGCTTTATCCAATAGTTTCCAATGGTTGAAAGCAAAACAAGACGGACCCGTCATCGTTTTTGCAGGCCACAATATCAGCGAAGATTACTTGTTCGAGTTGACTGCATACTTGAAGGACAAAAAGTTCGGTGTAATTAATATTTCCAAGTCTGGTACTACTACAGAAACCGCCTTAGCTTTCCGTTTACTGAAAAAACAGTGTGAAGACCAGCTTGGCAAGGAAATGGCGAAGAAAGTGATTGTTGCCGTTACAGATGCCAAAAAGGGTGCCGCACGTGTTACAGCCGACAAGGAAGGATATCAGACTTTCATTATCCCCGATAATGTAGGCGGTCGTTTCTCTGTCCTTACTCCAGTAGGTTTGCTGCCTATCGCAGTGGCAGGATTTGACATTGAGAAACTAGTGGAAGGCGCACGCACGATGGAAACAATATGTGGTCCGGCTACTCCGTTTGCCGAAAATCCTGCAGCTGTTTATGCTGCCACCCGCAATGAATTGTATAAAGACGGAAAGAAGATTGAGATTTTGGTAAACTTCAATCCCAAACTGCACTATATGAACGAATGGTGGAAACAATTGTACGGTGAATCCGAAGGTAAGGATGGTAAAGGTATTTATCCGTCTGCCGTCGACTTCTCTACCGATCTCCATTCTATGGGACAGTGGATTCAGGAAGGTGAACGTACTATCTTCGAAACAGTTATCTCTATCGAAAACCCGGAACATACGCTTCAAGTTCCTTCGGACAGCGAAAATTTGGATGGCTTGAATTTCTTGGCAGGAAAGCGTGTAGACGAAGTGAACAAGATGGCAGAACTAGGTACTCAGCTGGCACACGTTGACGGTGGTGTACCCAATATGCGACTGATTGTACCCGAACTGAATGAATACTACCTGGGAGAAATCATCTATTTCTTTGAAAAAGCTTGTGGTATCAGCGGTTATTTGCTGGGAGTAAATCCGTTCAACCAACCGGGCGTGGAAGCATACAAGAAAAATATGTTTGCTTTGTTGAATAAACCGGGATACGAAGAAGAGTCTAAAGCTATCCAAGCTAGATTATAATATCAAAAACCTATTCAGAATGCCATTTATCAATGTCATTCCGAATAACAGTGAAGAATCTGAAAGCATCCATCAAATGCTTGCAGATTCTTCACTTTGTTCCAATCCAACGGTCACACCTTTGGAAATAATAACTATACATTTATTCTATGTTTAAAGAAGCGATAAATAACTATCTTCATACTCATGGATACGAATCCATCGACTTGAAAGCCGTATTATTCGATATGGACGGCGTGCTGTTCGACTCCATGCCCAACCATGCTGAGTCATGGCATAAAATAATGAAACGCTTCGGTTTCGGCCTCAGCCGAGAAGAAGCTTATATGCACGAAGGGCGTACCGGTGCATCTACGATCAATATAGTAAGTCGTCGGGAACGTGGGCATGATGCTACTGAAGAAGAAATAAAAGCTATCTACCAAGCCAAAACTGAAGAATTCAACAAATGCCCCAAAGCAGAACGGATGCCCGGCGCACTGGAAGTATTGACTAAAATAAAGAGTGAAGGACTGACTCCGATGGTAGTAACCGGTTCGGGACAAACTTCGTTATTGGACCGATTGAATCATAATTTTCCGGGCATATTCCAAGCCAACTTAATGGTTACCGCCTTTGATGTGAAATATGGGAAACCAAATCCGGAACCATATCTGATGGCCCTAAAGAAAGGCGGCTTTAAACCCAATGAAGCGTTAGTAATAGAAAATGCACCACTAGGTGTACAGGCGGGAGTTGCAGCCGGTATTTTTACCATCGCCGTGAATACAGGACCATTGCACGACAATGTGTTACTGAATGAAGGAGCGAATTTACTTTTTCATTCCATGCCCGATTTCAATAAAAATTGGGAAACACTACAATCTGCATTAAAACAAGATTAAATTTTGCAAGAATTCTTCACAATCAATAAAAAAGAGCTCCTTGCTTTCACCTAGATGAAAAACAAGGAGCTCATATTATATAAAAAATCACAGCCTATCAAAATACCTGAACCTACTTTAAAACTTTGCGTAACCAAGGAATAACCAGTTCGTTTTTAAAATAATGAGAAGGGGGATCTACATTGACCGCTTCGAAATAGGTCTTTGAATCCAGTCCTTCATCAAGGTGCTCCACATCTTTTCTAACTGCCTTATCAGCAAACTTCGGATAATGATGAAACTCCGCATTTTCCGGTTTTCCACTAGCAGCATAAGCAGATTGTACCAAACGGAAATCACGGTCCAACCCTCCCTCTGTAAAAATGATAGGACGAGGAGCTAATGACGCAACAACATCTGGAAAATTAAAATACCTCCAATAACCAGGTATCAGATGACGGATAGAATTTGGAAAAGGACGTCTGTTTTCCTTGTCAGGTTTAGTCATTACAACGGCACGTTCCTGAGTCTGGCATAGAAAATCATTGTACACAAAAGCATAAATATCCTTATCCAACACCCCCAAGACCATCATCGGTTCTGTACCTAATGAGAATCCGCTAATCACAATCCTGTCCTTTCGGATATAAGACTGGGCTTTCATCCAATTCAGCACCTGCATATCCAGATAAGAAGTATACCCTAGCCAACTCCATCCCAGTTCAAGCAAAAAACGGGAAACAACATCATAGTCATAATTCCATCCTTTATCATAACATTCCAAATCGGAGGCTTCTCCAGCAGCGGCATTATCCACCGCTACCGCCACATAACCTTCTTTAACCATATTCAAAGCCATACTTACTTTGGGATTATTATAATCCTCAGTTAACTTATCACAGATGCCGGGCTCACCAACCAATCCTTCTTTGGTCCTTCCGGACCCCGGAATGCACAAAACTCCGGGTACTGCACCCTTCAAATGTTCCGGTTTCAAAACCAGAAAAGTGGAAACTGACTTTGGAAAAGGATAGAACTCCCATTTCTCTAAAATATATCCCTCTTTTTTTTCCGTTTTCACACAGACAGGAGACGGTTGTCTCTTTATCTCGGGAAACTTCATGATCTCCACCATCGCAGCACGCACTCCATCCTGCCATTGCGTAAATTCCTGTGCGGACATACCGGAACGGTAAGCATATTGGGGATGTGTATCTTTCAACATCTCATGAACAATGGCATAAGTACTTAGTAACCGTCCATCCCCACGATCTGATTTCACAACTGCATGCTTCTCAGGTTGGTAATTCTGAGAATTACCAACCATACATAAGCTGCATACAGATACTAAAAAGAGCAATCTTTTCATTATCATCATATTATCTCACTATTATTCATACCCCGGAGTCTGCTTGATTTCCGGATCTCCATTCAAAACTTCCACATTAACAGGCCACAACATCATATACGCCTTATCCTCTGTTAATATAGGCAATGAACTTCCATAATGCGCTTTAACAGAAAAGACAAAAGGTTTTCCGTTGGAATCACGTAAACGCAATAAATCAAACCAGCGGCTTCCCTCACCTACAAACTCTTTATCACGTTCCTGCAAAATAGCCCACTCATTATCCGCATAATCTCCTGCAATATATTTATGTTGTTCAAATTTATCACCATAAGCACGCTTACGTACCTCATTTATATATGCAGCACATTTATCCGGAGCTCCCAACCCGTTTTCACACTCGGCCAGCATCAACAAAACATCAGCATATCTATATACCGGTACATCTGAATCATAATAATGAGTTCCTCCATCCGTATGTCCCATCAGTTTTTTCCAACAAGCGCCACGAGTCTTTCCTTCGAACATATATTGAAAGAAAGTAGCATCCAAACGAGTATCTTCCTTATCATAAATCTCAATAAACGGCACTTTATACTCATAACGTAATGGTCCGGCTGTCAATAGCTTCAACGGATCCGGACCATATTTATTTCCATCCAAGTCCGTAGCATTGGTAAACAAGGCTACATTATAGAACCAGTTCGCCCCCCAATTGGTCAATTCATTCTTATTAAAACACAGAGCGAAAATGATCTCTTTATTCTTCTTCCCTTCCGGAGTCCATAAATCCGCAAAGTTTGGAAGCAGTTCGAATTGTTGGTTCACCAAATTCAATAAAGCCTTCTTTGCTGTCAACAAGTCACTGTTATTAGGATCTACGGCAGTCAGAGTAGCTATATGATCTCCTGCAATATCATCATCTGGTAATCCTGTAGTGACTTTGGCAGACCACATATATATCTTGGCCTTCAAAAGTTCCGTTGCATGATAAGACCATTCATATTGGTTGGACATCTTCTTATCCGACTCATTGAAGAAAGCTTCGGATTTATTAATATCTTCTTTGATAAACTCCAACGTTTCCTCCGGAGTAGAACGAGCCTTATATAATTGCGTAATATCAATGCTACCCTCGGTAACTTTCGGTTCCGTCTCTAACGGCACACCACCAAATGTTCGATAAAGATAGAAATAGTAATATGCACGCAAGCCATAAGCCTGTCCCAAATAAAATGATTTCTCCGTTCCAGTCAGATAATCAATTTCTTTATCTACATTTCTGATAAACAAATTTATATGCATGATATTTGGGTACACCTCATACCAATCATCGATACCGGTATTATCTTTCGTAAGCAGATTATTAGTCATAGGCGGACCATATACCCCCTCACCCATAGAAGTAACATCACTTATCAGAATCTCACTTCTGAACTCTCCCAATGTGACAGGCATCTGATATTTATCTCTTAAATCGGCATGAATACCAGTCATAAACATTTCTACCTGAGACTTCTGATTCCAAAAATCATTAGAGCCATAATAATCTTCAGGAGACAGGTCCAACGCATCACAAGCAGACAATACCATCATCCCACTCAACAATATGCTATAAAATATTTTCTTCATAATCCTTCCTATTTATTAGAATGTAACATTTAAACCCAAAACAACTGTTCTAGGGAGGGGATATCCTCCATTCTGACTGACACCATATTCGGGGGTCGCCATATTTTTGGCTGCTGTAATATATCCCAAATTCTGTGCTGTTACAGAAACATCCACCTTGCTCAAACCGGATTTATGAATCCAACTCTGAGGCAAGGAATACGACAGGCTTATTTCACGAAAAGCCAAATAATCGCCACGATAACAATTAATGTCCGATATTCTGTCATAATTACGTTTGCCCAAAAAGTCAGCCCATCCATACACCGGATATTTTCCATTCGGATTACTTTCCGACCAGGAATCTTTAACTAAAGAAATGGTATTAAATGTTCCCTGCATATTACCCATAATCCAAGGAGTTTTCCAATCATGTACCCAATAGCCTAAAGCATAATCCAAACGGCAGTTCAAAGTTAACCCTTTCCATGAAGTATTAATGTTAAAGCCTCCGGTCCAATGAGGTATCGTATTACCCAATTTCACCCGGTCATAATCATCAATCACACCATCCCCATTCACATCCTGCCATTTCACATCACCAGCCTGTATAGGCAGTCCTTTCTCCTTTTCGGCATCCGACAATTTAGCCCAAGCTTCAGGGCCATAAAGCACTTTGGCATCTGCTCCATTTTCCGTATAAGTGGATCTGTCTATCAGATTGCCTGGAATCTCACTCTCACTCTTATAAATACCAAGAGATTTAAAGGCGTAAATCACACCATATTCCTGTCCTTCCTGATAACCACCTACCCATTGTCTTTCATAGGTACCATCTGCCAGCTTGCGTCCCGTATAAACCTGATAGGCATCCTGCATATTATTCGGCAATCCATTGTACGGTAATGAGATAATCTTATTCTTATTATAAGCGGTATTCATACTAACTGTAAATTTCCAATCTTTGGTACGCAAAACATTGGCAGTCAATTCCAACTCCATACCTTGGTTTTGTACTTCTCCATTGTTAGAAAGGAAAGAAGAAACTCCGCTATGAGAAGGCAGGGTGATTTCTGCAAATTTATCCTGTGTATGTCTATTATAATAGGTGAAGTTCAAGATATATTTGTTATTCAGAAAACCAATATCGAAACCTGTCTCGAATGTGTACGATTTTTCCCATCTCATGGTGGGATTAGGCAAATCGTTTATCATCAAAGGAACTTTGCCATTATAGTTGGGTACTATTTTACCATCTTTATCTTTCATAATACCATAAGAACCTTGAACCGTATAATAATCAAGTCCTGTCACTACATTACCATTAGCATCCAGTACACCAGACACATTTCCATTGGCTCCGTAACTAGCACGAATTTTAGCATAAGAAAGTACATTGCTACAAGACTCCATAAAATTCTCTCTACTCAATACCCAACCGGCTGATATACCGGGAAAGGTTCCCCAACGGTTATCTTTTGGCAGTTTGGAGTATCCGTCGCGACGTAAAACAAGGCTCAGCAAATATTTGGACTTATAATCATAATTCACTCTGCCAAAGAATGAAAGAATACGCTGTCTGTAATGCCAAGAATCTATTTGCCGCACTCCGGCAGCAGTCGAAGTATAATTCAAATCCTGAAAATCAGATAATGGAGATCCATAACCAGATGCCGAAAAACCTTTCTTGTATGAGTCATAATATTCTACACCTACCATCGCATCCATAGAATGATCTTGCCGGAATGTAGTCTGATAATTCAAGATTCCATTGTAAGTCTGGTCTAAAAGCCGTTCATGTTTGTTGGAAGTACTATGATTAGTATCATACACCGGTCCTGTAGCTACAATATAGTCCCCTTTGAAGAACTCTCTGCTATCATCAAAATAGAACCAAGTTCCTGTGGTCTTGAATGTCAATCCTTTCATTATATTAAAGGTAAAAGACTGGCTCAGATTAAACTTGTCCGTATTATTATCATAATTCAATGCATCCTCATACACTTTCACTGTAGTCCAGCCACGAGCATAAGAAGCCACGGCAGGGCCTGCCAACCAATCACCGTCCGGACTTTTCACACGGAATGTAGGAGGAACGGACAAGGTAGTACTGAAAAAATTACCTTCACCGGCATATCCTGCACCACCATCGTCCCATTTTGCATCGGTAAATGTCAAAGAAGAATTAGAAGTAAGCCAAGGCTTAATTTTATAATCTGCATTGATCGTGAAGTTCAAACGGTGATACCAGTTGTTCATCGCATTTCCTTCGCTGCGATTATAGCCTAGGCTTGCATAATAATGTCCTTTATCATTGCCACCGGATACGCTCAAGTTATAATCCTGAGTAATAGCCGGAGATTTGATATTATAATCTTTCAGTTGATTATCACAATAAATCAATTTTTGTCCCGGATTCACCGGGTCATCCATTGTCTGCCAACCTTGTTTTAACAGGAAAGCCAGGTCATCTGTATAATTCATAACACCCCATACGGCTGTATTATCCTTATTACCATTAAGTACATTCCCTTTTTCATCAAAATATCTGTTTCCCGTTCCGTAAGGCTGTGTTCCGGATAAAGTCGCATCACTGGCAAATCCATGCCAAGCACCCGATTTATCCTGCCATATATGCGAAGACCGATAAAATGCCGAACGCATATAATACAAATAATCATGAGCATTCAAAAATTCATACTGGCTATGAAAAAAATTGAAACCGACTTTCGCACTCAAATTTATTTCCGTATGTCCTTCCGAACCTCTTTTAGTAGTAACAAGAATTACACCATTGGAAGCACGCGCACCATAAATAGCCGTAGCACCAGCATCTTTCATGACCTCCAAAGACTCGATATCCTCCGGATTCACATCACTCAACGACTCGCGTACAGCACCATCGATAATAACCAAAGGTGAACCGCTACCATCCAGATTGGTACCACCACGAAGCACCAAAGTAGGAGTGGAATTCGGATTACCGCTAGTTTGCTGTACCCTTAATCCTGCCACTGCACCAGAGAGTGCTTGCGCCGGATTAGTATGGGCCCCCGTACTTAAAGTAGAATTGTCAACTTTAGCAATGGAATTAGTCATCTTAGAACGAAGTTGTGTGCCCCCATAACCTGTTATCACCACTTCATCCAAAGTCTTATTGTCTTCCTGCAGCTGAACATTCAGAAACGTTTTTTTCCCTACCAACATTTCTTGAGTCAGATAACCGATATAAGAAAAGACCAAAGACGTTTTTTCACTTACCACTAACGTAAACCGGCCGTCTATATCAGTTATGGTACCATTGGTAGTACCTTTCTCTATAATATTAGCCCCAATAATTGCTTCTCCTTTGGCATCGGTCACTATACCTTTGACAGTCACTTTATCTTGTTGCATAACAATGGGACGCGTTTCTTCTCTAGAAATGGCCTTGCGAATTATTACTTGTCTGTCACGGATATGATATTCCAAATCAGTACCGGCAAACATTTGTTTCAGTACCTCCTCTATTGTTTTATTTCGTACATCCACATTGACACGACGAGACAAATCAATATCTGTACGATATATAAAAATAAATTGACTATTCTTTTCTACCCAATTAATCACACTCTTCAAAGTCTGGTTCTCCATGGAAACGGTAAAGCTGGTTTGTTCCGCATAACTCATTTCCGCAAAAGCCTCTTCATAACCTGTAAATGTTAAAATCATGGCTAAACTCATACATTTTGTGAATTTAGGCATGAGTTTTATTCTATTCGTGTATTTTTTCATATATTTGATTGTTTTTTCTATTTATTTCAAGGTAAATAATTAAACAACGATTCAGTGACCAGATAGTACGGCAAATACTGTCTGGTTTTCTTTTTTTACATCCTTCTTTTATTCCATAGGCTAAAGTATTTTAAGGTTCAACAATTCTCATTTAAGGCTCACATAGATTTCATCTTTATCATTTATTGTATAATGCAATGATAATGAAAGACATAAGTTATCCATAACATTGGTAATATCTGTTTGAAGATCCAGTTTTCCTGACAATGACAAGGTCGTAATCTCTGCATCATACCGTATTTTACACCCATAATACCGCTCAAGCTTCTTTAAAACATCTCCTACGGGTCTTTGATGAAGCAGCAATAAATTATCCTTCCAACTGATGTATTCGGACACATCAACCTTACGTACCTGCGTTTTATTGCCTTTAATATCCACCAATTGATTAGGTGCTAATCTTACTTTGCTCTTATTCTCAGTAGTTACTTCCACGCTTCCACGTACTAAAACAACAGATGCAGCCTCATCCTCCCTATAGGCACAGACATTAAACGAAGTACCCAGCACGCGTATATCAAACTCTCTTGTTTTGACAACAAATGGGCAATCCTTCCTTTTGGCTACATCCAGATAAACCTCCCCCTCTACCAAGATTTCACGTTTCCGTTCTTCAAAAATATCCGGATATATCACTTTACTACCTGAATTTATATAAATTCTAGTACCATCAGAAAAAGTAATATCAGCTCTTTTCCCATTAGGAACCATTATTTGATGCATTTCATTCTTTACAGATGAAGCCTGGGATATTTTAGTATTTAATGCATACTGCTGAATATTCGAACTTCCTAAAGTATCATATTTTAAAGAAGCATCATTTTTCAGATTCATAGCTTGGTTATCTGTTATCAGAATCACCTCATCACCGCAAATGGAAGTCGTGTCATTCAGCAATGCTATATCAAGCTCCGTACCCTCATCAACATTGGTACTCCACCAGTTCATAACTAAAGCCAAAGCAATCGCTGCCGCTATCGACAAAGACCACCTATAAATATGACGTCTGTGGGGAACCTTTTTTTCCCTTCCTACTCGTTTCATCACGTCCTGAAAAGATTTGTCTACATCAACAGATTCCAGTTCATCTGCTTCCCGAATCTTCTCAGTCAGGCATTGAACTGTTTTACGAAATTCATCTGAATTATATATTGTTTTTTTATTTTTCATCGAAAAACCTTTTTATTAAGAAAACGGTGCCCGATAAAAAAGGTACTCATAAAAAAGAAAAGAAATCACACTTTTCTTTGCATGAGCCTTCGCAAAACCAATAGACAAACCTTATATGACAAATAAAAGAACTTATTCATCACACAAATATCACTTCATTCCATGAAAACATGCCCAAATGATAAAACAACAATGATTAACTACTCGCTAAATCAAGAGAAGTGAAAAGCCCAAACACTACGCACAGGCACATGAACACAATGCACCAAGATACTGAAAATCCATATGGTTGAAACAGAGAAAAAGAATTCACGCAAACGTGCCAATGTACGCGACAAAAGATTCTTGCTTGATTGAGGATTCATACCTAAGATAGCGGATATTTCCTGATGGCTCAATTCTTTTACATAATATAAATACAGAATTTCACGCTGACGACCGGAAAGACGTGAAATTGCCTTAGCCAGCCTTCTTTCATTCTTCACATCCACATCATCTTTCTTAAATAAAGAATTTATTATTTCTTCGCCCATCGGAAAAAACTCATGGCATTCTTCAATCACTTCCATAGGACGTAAAGACTGAAACGCATCCAGCAGTTTATTTCTAAAAGAACAAAGCAAATACGCTTTTACATTATCAGTATAATGCAAATTCCTACAATTTAAAATCAACTTGACGAACAGATTCTGTATGGTATCGGCAACCAGCTCTCTGTCACCTACCATACGAATTCCATAGGAATACAATAACGAATAATAGCGTCGATAAACTTCTTCAAATGCCGCCGTTTCTCCTTTAATAAAAGATTCCCAAAGTTTAGTTTCACCATGTGTTCTATCAACCATAATACTAGCTCCTTAAAAACTTATTGAGCTTGCTCAGAGTTAAACTTAACAAGAAGGCAATATAAGAGATGAACCATGTAATGAATTCATCTCTTACTTTATAATACCTACATATTATTCAAACAGTTTACTGCGCGACAACATACAAGCACCGATGATCCCGGCTCTTTCTTTCAATTTAGATTCTACAATAACAGAATCACGGTTCATCAAGTTCAGTGTATATTTTCGAATAGCTGTAGTGATGGGTTGTGTCAAATAATCACCTGTACGTGACAATGCACCACCAATAATGACTAGCTCCGGATTAAATATATTAATAAGTCCCGCTACATGGCGACCTAATTTCACTCCGATTTCTTCCACCAGTTCAATACACAGCAAATCTTCCTTATTTACCGCATCAATGATATCATCCAAGGTCAAATCTTCCAAATTTTTCTTGGTATTGGAGATAATAGAGTTTTCACCATTATTAATATGTTCCAACAGAATACGATGCAAAGCAGCCCCCGAAACTTCCGTTTCTATGCATCCTTTTTTCCCACAATGGCAGATAATCTCATTCTCATATCCAAAATTATGCCCGAATTCGCCAGAGAAACCTGATTTTCCTTTATAAATCTTTCCATCAATGATAATTCCCATACCCAATCCCCAACTGACATTGATAAAGATGATATTCTTCTCACCTTTCACAACACCTTGCATATACTCACCGTAAATCATAGCACGAGTGTCGTTATCAATAGAAACACGATAACCACCCACCTTTTCTGATATGACATCCGTCAACGGGCGCTCATCAAAATTGAATATACTGTAACTATATCCCAAATCCGGATTCACACGCCCGGAAAGATTTACATTAATATTTAATATCTTATCTTTCTCAACACTGACTTTTTGAAGAAAATGTTTAATCAACTTACACAATTCGTCTAAACTCTCAGGGGTATTCTTCGCTTTAAAAGGAACATTCATTTTTAGCTGAACTACATCTCCTTTAAAATTTATCAACCCTAAGTTAATGGAAAACTGACGCACTTCAACACCTACAAAATATCCGGAATCTGCATTCAAACCATACAAACTGGGATGTCTTCCCCCACTGGTTTCCAGCTTTCCATAGTCGTTAATGTAACCTTCCTCACACATTTCATCAATGAATTTTGTAACTGTAGGCACACTTAAATCCATCTCTCTTGCTAAATCTGTAATCGTAGAGCTTCCACTATAAATATAATGGGTAATGA
>ENA-OPAA01000712-OPAA01000712.1-human-gut-metagenome-genome-assembly--contig:-NODE-712-length-21569-cov-3.899507_pt1 | contig 21569 bp, 22 predicted proteins | sample MGYA00241049_ERZ501414 | MGnify/ENA primary metagenome ERZ501414 (study PRJEB25962, sample SAMEA2042520) | human gut metagenome | biome: human gut; feature: human-associated habitat; material: faeces... | reverse complement strand
TGCCAATTATGCGATTTTTTCTTGCTTGCACCGATTTCTGCATCAATTGATGTAAATCGCTGTTTTTTTAGTTTTTTATCAAATGAAGTACGTCCCGTCTATTTGGTGAAACGGTACATCTTTACATCATCTTAATAGAGCTTTGCACCTGCTGGAATGTGGTTATCAACCATGATCAGATGCAGTTCTTCATCTTCTGAGTCTTTCAGATTATTTACTGCTGATAATAACATACCGCAAGACTCAATTCCCATCATCTTTCTTGGTGGAAGGTTTGTGATGGCGATCAGTGTTTTACCAACCAGTTCTTCCGGCTCGTAATAAGCGTGAATACCGCTTAAAATCGTACGATCTGTGCCTGTTCCATCATCAAGAGTGAACTGAAGGAGTTTCTTTGACTTTGGTACTGCAACACACTCTTTAACCTTTACAGCTCTGAAATCTGACTTGCTGAATGTATCAAAATCAACTTCTTCCTCAAATAAAGGCTCAATCTTTACATTAGAGAAATCAATTTTTTCCGGCTCTGCTTTCATTTCTTCGGCAGCCTGATTTTTTACATCATTTTTCTTATTTACATCACCGAGTGACTTCATTGTCGGGAAAGTTGCACGAGATAACGTGCTATTCCGTATTATCCTGTATTCAAGGTTTTTCCCTCTAATATGATACCTTATTATGCTGTATTATTCAGTATCTAAAAATCAGGATTTATTGTAGTTTTGTTGTATACCACACTTCTTTGTTGTACATGAAAAGTTCCTAAAGAACTTTTCCTAAAATACATCAAGCTTGTGTGATAGTTTTTCTATTGCCTCTGTTTTTTTCATATCTGTGACTTCAGCATATATGTCCATAGTTGTTTCAATGTTTGCATGGCCCATAACTGCCTGAATCACTTTAATGTTCGTTTCATTTTCGCAGAATCTTGTACAAAAAGTATGTCTAAGATGATGACACGAAAAGTGTGGAATTATAACTGGCTGGCGCCTTTCCTTTTTAGCCTTTAACACTTCCTCTGCATTATAACTTTCCGATATACGTCGAATAGTTCTATTGATTGACTGTGGATTATGAAGATTTCCAAACCGGTTACTAAAGATGAATCCGGTCATACCATCAAGTTCTATCACGTTAAAACCATTCTCCTGCTGGTATTCATATTCCTCTCGAAAAGCTTCATATACAGCATCCATCATAGGAATCACTCGAATACCTGCCTCCGTTTTTGGCAAAGAAACAGCAAATTCACATTTTCTTGTATCTGTTTTTCTGGCATAATAGGTTACGCTATGATTAACGTCAATCAGACGTTTTTCCATATCAATATCTTCCCATCGGAGACCTATTACTTCTCCTATCCGACATCCAGTTCCAAGTAATACTGTAAATAAGGGTGTCCATTTGCAAAACACAGGATTATTTGCCATATAATTCATAAATGCCCTTTGCTGCTCTACCGTTAATGCATGCCGAACGCCGTGATTTTTCCCTGGCTTCTTCTTTATTTCTGCCATTACACCAGCAGATGGATTATTGCGGATAATTTCATCCCGGACAGCAAGCTGAAACGTTGGATGAAGCACCGTATGAATTATTTCCAGTGTATTGATCTGTAAATGTTTTTCATTTATCAAATGAAGATAAAAATACAATACATCAGAATATTTAATCGTACCTATTTTCTTCTTTCCAAATTCTGGTCTGACAAAACGATCATACATATAAGTATAATTGGTATATGTAGTTCGCCTTAAATCAGTTTTCGTTGAAATATACCTGTCAAACACAAAATTTAGATCCGCTTTTCCTGCTGCATATACATCCAGTCCATCCAGTTGATCTTTAATCAGGCTCTTTTCTATTTCTCTCAGCTTTATCAAATCCATTGAATACTTATATCTTCGTTTTCCAAAAGGATCAACATACACATATATATACATATTATCGGATTTCCGCTGACTTTCGCCTTTTCGCAACGCTCTGCCTTTGTTATCTTTTCTTGCTTTAGCCACTTTCTACCTCTTTCCTATTTTTACATAGTAAAGAGATTCTGTATGCTAACTTACGGTATTGTATAATGATTCAATACCTCTTTTAACAGCTTGTGTTAATGTCAGATTACGCTGTTGTGCATATTCTGATAATTTTTCGTGTTCTTCTTTTGTCAGCCTAACGCTCACAAGTTTTTGTTTTGGGGATTCTGCCTTGGGCCGCCCCATTTTTGCCACTCATATGCACCTCCTTCATAACCTATACTTATTATACTTTTTGTTTTACAATAAGTCAAGCTTTTTCTGTCATACAAAAACTCTTTAATCTTCTAAACGAAAAGTTTCCAAATATGCTTCAAATATTTCACAGTTTACAAGAACTAATTTATCCAGCTTATAAACTGCATGGGCATCTTTCGCCATCTTTTCAAATTTAGTTTGGCACATACTGTACATCTCTGCACCCTCTTTATAACGAACAAATTTCTTTCTGTTAACCTTTTGCTGCAATTTAAATAACCTCCTCTATCACTTACCTGATATGTCTACCAATAAAAAAACACTTCCTATTAAAAATGTCCTTTTATTGGCAGACATTTAAAATAATCCTGCAAGTGGCCATCAGGTGTGGCCCCATTGGAATTGCACCATCTTCTTCAGACCGGACTATTGCCGGAAGTATCATTATCAAAAACAGCATCATGGCCGCAAAGTTCCTATCCTCTGCTTATAACAGCATAATTCTCGCTCGTACCTTTGCTTCAATACCCGAATCAGTATTTCTTCGCTTTTCATTCCCCGACTTCCCGACAAGTTGTCGGGAAGTTCAGAAACAGGCAGTCATGGCGTATCTGCTATCTGGCTCAACTGTTCCATACGTCCTTGCAGGATTGACCATATTCAATTTTCAAGGTGCGATGCACTTATCTATCCGGCTCCTGAAAGGGATAAAGGAGCTGCCTTATAAGTGCTGTCGTGCTGTTCTCAAACTTTAATTACTGCTTTCTTCACTTTGATCTGTTCCATAGGGAACCGGTTTAAACTTCAAAATCTTTGTAATCAGTTTTGTTTCCAAACGCCGACGTAAAGTTTCATCTACACAATAATGAAGCTGTCCAAATTCATCATACAGCTTTCTGGTAGATAATCTTTTTATGTAGCTTTCATAATGCTTCAGAACCACATTGATGGCCTCCACATCGCCCATTGTTGCTGCCTCAATAATATGGAAAGGCAGCAATTTTTTCTCAAACTCATTTTTCATCTGTACTTTCCTCCATAACTTTTTTCAGCAGCTCCAACGAACGTTTTCGATGTTCATTGATTGTACTTCTCACAAGATTCATTTCTCTTGCTATTTCCGCATCACTCATCCCCATAAAATATGCAAGCAGAATCACATCCCGCTTCTTTTCTGTAAGTGTCTGCAATGCTTCCGCAATCAACGTACTTTTCACTTCAATGTCATAACCAAGCACTTGAAAGCAATGACTTTCTGCATTGTATTCATCCATAGTAAAAAGCTGATCCAACTCCTTTTTTGACATTTCAGAAAACAATATCTCATACCTCTGGCGATACACCAGATGTCTGATATAATCCGTTACCTCTGACTTCAATGCCATTTTACAGATCCGGTCAAATTGATTTCTGACCGTCAGTTCGTCACTGGAAGTAGATTTCTCCATAAGATTCACCTCCTTCCCGTACCAACTGTCCAAGAGCGAAACCTTTTTCCCTTTCGTTCTTGTCCCGTAGGCTTATTCCCGATGTACGGGTGGAAGTGAAAATTTTTTAAAGAATTTTCAAATATATAAAAAACGCCTGCATGAGCAACTACCCACCAGACGTTATTTATATCCCTTATGCTATTTTCCCCCCACAATTCAGGGGCGTATAATGCACTTTTGAAATCATAGTTTTCTTTTTGTAAAAATATAATTCCTATGCATTTTCCTTCCTGCACGGAAGAAAAGTTTTCCTGATCACCTTCTTAAAATATCCTGACAAATAATTTCTCCCAAATGTACGTTCATTAAGCAGCCATTTCTTTTGAATGCCATTTTGCAAGTCTGCCCTCCAAGTTCAAAAGTGCAATATACCCCTCTAATTTAGGGAACTTATAATGCATTTTCTTTCCGGATTGTGAACTATACACTATAAGTGGAGGTTATTATATGGCAAAGACAAAACGAATTGATAAAGCAATAGGGTTACGCCTAAAGAAAGCACGAATGGAGCAAAAACTGACGTATGATGAACTGGCAGAAAAATCCGGTGTTTCCACAAGATACATAAAAGAGATTGAAAATCGCGGCAATATTCCAAGCCTTGAAATATTTACAAAGCTAATCCGTGCCTTGAATATTTCTGCCGATCCTTTTTTCTTTCCGAATATGCTTGTAGAAAATCTGGATTATAAAAGACTCCAGCTCTATTTAACACAATGTACGGAAGACCAAATTACTACCATTTTAGCGATTGTCGAAGCTTATCTAAGGACGTATCAAAAACCCATCCAAGAAAGTAGCAAAAATATCTGAATTTTCATTTGAGTTTTTCTTTACTTTTCTGAACTGGAAAAGGTGGCATGTTATCACACACACCACCTTTTCCATCACTTCAATTTTTTAATAAGCTCATCCACATTTTTCCCTTTTGGTACAAGACCGAGACTGCTTAACAGTAATACTCCATCCATAATCCCCTGATAATATGCTCGCTGCTCCTCTTTGAAATGAACATGCTCAACAGCGCTCATATAGCTTTCCAAAATCTCCTTTTTCTTCCCCTGCAGATTTTCAAGCAGTGCTTCAAACTTTTTACGTTCTGTTTTCAGCTCTGCTTCTGCCTCTTTTAAATCCTCCGGAAGAATCACATACTCTCTTTCCATACCCTCACTACGAATTTCTTCCAATACCCCGGATAAAGTTTCATAAAATACGTTCATTTGTGTTACCGCCTTTCTTTTTCAGTATTTTCTTTTACAGTCCGTATTATCAATTTATCCATAATTTTCAACAAGAATATTTTCTATAACTTCATCTTTAGAAGTATATGAATCATTTTATTCCGTAATATAAAACTATGCAACTTCATCTTTAGAAAGTTTTGAGGAATAGAATGATCATCTACTGGGATAAGGAAACAAATTCAAAAAACCGGATTGGAAAACGGGTGAAAGAATTAAGAATACAGAAAAAGCTCTCACAAAAAGGACTGGCCGAACAGCTTCAGCTTGCCGGACATGATTTTAACGATCTGACAATTTTGCGGATTGAACAAGGCACACGGTTTGTACCTGACTATGAGGTAGTGGCTATTGCAGAGTTTTTTCGTGTGTCATGTGAATATTTATTAGGCGTAAGTGACCAGAAATAGGCAGTATTTTCCAAGGCTCTCAACATGTTGAGAGTTTTTTTCTTTATGGGAACAGATTGCCCGGATCGGGCAGGGATGTGCAAATTTTGATCGTGAGAATCTTCATTTTATGATAAGCTATGAGTAGAAACACTGGAACCGCATACACTAATTAATACAGTATGATTGGAGTGATATTATGGAATTTACAGCAATGGATCGACTGAATCAAAAACAAGAAAATGACACTCATCTTCTGCGGATGCTAGATAGAGGCATTGATGACATGGAAGCCAAAAGAGAATTGCCACTTGAGGATGCCTTTAGAAAAATCACAGAATTGCGGGATATAAGAAGAAATGCACGAGTATAAAGTTATTTTGACCTGGGAAGCCATCTATGACGTGACCGATCTTACAGATTATATTGAAGCTGACTTTGGACGGGAACGAGCTGACCGTTTCCAAAATGATATAAAAAATGAAATGACAAAGTTGGGATATATGGGCAGTATGTTCCCCAAAACATAGTTCTGGTATCGAAGTTATGTTATTTATAAAAAACCGTTCCCGCCTTCCATCATTTTCTATATTGTGAAAGAATCTGAGAAAGAAATTCATGTGCTGCGGGTACTCCGGGAAGAACACAACTGGGGAAGAACTCTGACAGCCAACTCAACCTATACATATCCTGATTAAAAAACAAGCAGCGTTCTAAATTATAGTTCGCTGCTTGCATTTTTATTGAACCGATAACCAACGCCCCATACAGTCTGAATGTAAAAAGGATGGGTCGGATCATCTTCGAGTTTTGTCCGGATATGATGAATGTGCGTCATCACAATGTTGTAATCGCCAGAGTACGGTTCGTTCCAGACAATATCATAAATCTGTTCTTTGCTGAATACCTGACCTGGATGCGCTGCCAGAAGATGGAGAATTTCAAATTCTTTATATGTTAACTCTGTTTCCTGATTACATTTTTTTACAATCCTTTGACCAATATCTATCAAAAGATTTATATACCGGATTTCGTTTTTGTTCCTGCATTTATGTTGAAATTGAATCATCTCATTTTCCTGCAAGACTTTTAGAACTGTATCGAAAATTTCTTCTTCATCTTCTTCAAAAGAAACAATTAGCATTTTTCCACCCAAACCACCTGCCCCCTTATCAAAACTTTATTTTTCGTTTATACTCGCTTTCTATCAACCTTCTTTATAATCCTTTGTAAATGTATTATTCTCATCTGATAAATAAAATCAATATAACAACAAAAGAAAATCATAATTCCACGATGCGGTAATGTATTCCATAATATCTTATCAAAACTAAATAAATATAGCATGAGTAAATCACGCAAAAAAGTTTGCGTGATTTACTCATGCTATATTAAAAAGTGTTCGTTATACTGTTTAAGTACCACGAAAGGAGCGAACAATTATGAGTACATTATTGCAAGTAAATGACATAACCAAAATCTATCAAACCCAACCAAAACCTGGACTGGATCACGTTTCCTTTGATGTGATGCAAGGAGAATTTCTCGGTATCATGGGTGCCTCTGGCTCTGGAAAAACAACTCTTTTGAATGTGCTTTCCACCATTGATGTGCCAACAAGCGGTAATATTAACATGGGAAAAGTTAAAATTCAGGAGCTAAATCAAAGACAGGCAGCCGATTTTCGTAAGGACAATCTGGGCTTCATTTTTCAGGAGTATTTCCTGTTGGACAGTTTGACCGTACAAGAAAATATTGCAGTACCTCTGACCTTGCTGCACAAAAGTGCCAAAGAGATTGACAAAAAAGTAATGGAGCTTGCAGAGCTATTCGGAATTGCTTCACAACTGAAAAAATACCCCAGTGAGTTATCCGGTGGTCAGCGCCAGCGTGTTGCCGCTGCTCGTGCAATGGTAAAGCGTCCACCACTGATTTTTGCAGACGAACCAACGGGGGCATTGGACAGCAGTTCGGCAACAGAATTGCTTTTTGCTCTCTCGGAAGTCAATCAGACTTTGGGCACAACCATTTTGATGGTAACCCATGACCCGTATGCAGCAAGTTATACTGACCGCATCCTGTACTTTAAGGACGGACATATTATTTCTGAATTGAAGCGGTGCAACAGGGCTCGCCAGGACTTCTATGAGGAAATCATGCTGGAAGCTGCCAGACAGGATAAACAGCGGTAAGGGGGCGATTCCATGAAATTATCTGCCATTGCCTTAAAAAATCTGAAACGGAACTTTTCCTTCTATTCCCTGTACCTGTTTTCCGTTTCCTTTGTCCTGATGATTTACTTCTGCTTTACCTCTTTTTCCATGAACCAAGTGATTATGGAAAAAATATCTTCGGATGGTCGGGTAGAAACCATGTGCCAAACAGTAGCGGTATTCATTATGGCTTTTGTTATTTTCTATATGTTCTACTCCAACAATTTTTTCATGCGCAGACGGATGAGAGAATTAGGAATTTATTCTCTGCTGGGGTATCGAAAATCTGCAATGTTGGGGCTATTGACCTTTGAGAATATCTTTATTTGTTTTGGCGGTATGGTTCTCGGTATTCTGGCAGGCAGTGTCCTCCACAAAGGAGTTATCGCCGGAATCGTCGCACTTTTAGGAATTACCATAGATCAGGCTGCAATCCCTTTGATTTATCCAGCAGCGGTAAAGTCAATCCTATCTTTTGTTGTTGTGGTTTTGATTACATTGACATTATCCAATGCAAGATTGCTTCAAAAGTCCACCCTGCTTGATTTAGTACGGCTGGAAAAGAAAACGGAAAAACCCATTCGAGTTCATTTTATCACTGCATTTATAGGCTTATCCTGTCTGCTCTGCGGATATGGGCTTGCCCTTGATATGATGCGGGGAAGGAAATCTGTTTGGTACACCATCGGATTTTCCCCTATTGCGTTGCTGACAATGCTTCTGGTGGTTGCCGGAACTATATTCTTTATTTACTCTTTTTTGCCATACGCCTGCCAGAAAATCCGGCAGAAGAAAAGTTCTCTGTATCGGGCAAATACCATTATCGTGGTTCCTAAATTTATGCACCGCATCCGTTCCAATGCAAAGTCTTTAATTCTACTGATTTTATTATCAGCAGGAACATTGGCAATTTTGGGAGCAACGGTATTATCCGTGTGGTATCCGCTGGAAGCCTTGGAGCGGATTATTCCATCTGCTATGGAGTTCCGAATTACAGATGATGAGGAAAAGCAACGCTCCTTAGATGCACTGGATCAGGCAATCGGCAATGAAGCATACCAAAGCCATGAAACCACATTGCTGAAAGTAACTGCAACATCAGAAAATCTTCCGGTAGAATATGACATCAGTGCAGAAAAAGGACGCATTCCGGGATTTGAATGTATGAGTCAGTCGGACTACTTTTCAGTTATGCAATTACAGGGAAAAGAGCTGCCCTTCCAGGAGCTTGCCGACGATGAGTGTATTCTGATAAAATACCGCCCGGATACGGAGCAAGCCGATATTGGAGCCAAATACACATTGACAGTAGCAGGAAACGATGTTTCAACGGTTACTGTCCGGGAAACCAGCCTGCAAAATGCTCTGAGCTTTGGAAACAGCGTTGGAACTTTAGTTGTTTCCGATACGGCGTATCATGCTCTGAACCAGAGGAGCCCAGAGAAAATCCGGGTAGTCAGCATTGATGGCGAAAATATGCGTTCTAATGAACAAGCATATCTGGCACTAAAAGAAGCTATACCGGAAAATCCATATCTTGTGTCTGCATGGCAGCGGCAGGATGAATTGATTCGGGAAAACAGCTCTACCTTTTTACTGATTTGTTTTGCAACGGTTATCTTCTTGATTGCAACAGGAAGCATATTATATTTTCAAAATATATCCTCTGTTTCCTATGACAAATCCGACTATGAAATTATGCAGCGGATGGGGTACAATGAAAGCATGATAAAGAAATCCGTAAGGCGGCAAGTCCAGACATACTATATCATTCCGTATGTGATAGGATTGCTGCATAGCATTTTTGCCATTACCTGCTACAAATCAGCTTTAATGGATGACTTGCTTGGGAAAAGCAGTGCTGTATTGGTTCCGGTTCTGTTTTCAATTGCAGTATTTTCTGCTATCTATGCAATTTATTATCAGTTGACCAAACATTCTTGTTATAAGATTGCCTTGAATTAAGGATAGCGGCTGGTATCCAAATGGGTGCCAGCCGTTTAGCTGTTCACAAAGATTTAAGATCACCAAACTTGAACTTATAGAGAAACAACAGTACAATGAAAAAGAACGGAGGTGGACACATGAAAAACGCATACCTTTCCCGGCAGGTATTCTTCGCTTTCAATCAGTTTGCGATCATCTGCTATCTTGGATTTATGGCGGCACAGAATGATTTTATACAGCAAAATTCCTTTGTTCATTTCCTGCTGCTTTCATTCCTGATTTTTGATGCGGAATATATTTCATATAAAAACGTAAAAGGTAACAAAACCTTAAATCACTTTTCCTTGCTATTATTATTGCTGGGCTGGCAATTCCTACTGTATCTTTTTGATTTCCGTCCCATATCAGATATAGTATCAACGGTGTTGCTCCCTATTTGCTTCTATCAGTCGATTTATTTTGTACAGGCATTCTTATTTCAAGAATCTGCTTACCGAGGGCAAAAACCGCTTCTTGCCTTTTTGAAAACTTCCTGTATCATAGCTGTATTCTGCTTCTTTGTTTCGGATCGTGCTTTTTTTGCAGCCTATCAGCTGCAAGTCCTTCTTTCAACCGTGACCCTTATCATCGTGGGCATCATGCAGAGAAAGCGGATCATGTTTGTAGCAAAAAGCCAATGGAAGCGAATACTTTTTTCAAGTGTGCTGGTATTCCTCCCGTTTATCTGCTATATCATTGCGTTTCTCAAAAACGCTGCATATTTGGAAAACCTGGGGAGCTATATTCCTGTGATGCTTACCTTTGTCAGTATCCATAGTATTGTATTTCAATATCGTCCTAAACAGGCACAATTCTGGGCGCTATCTGGAGGCAACCTTGTATTTCTCGCTTCTGTTGGGCTGACGGGATTGATTGGTATCGCATACCTTTTCAAAATCCCTCTTATGGCAGTTTTTATGAGTATCCATATGGCAATGTTACTGATGCTTATTTACAATGTGCTTCTATATGTGCGCATTTGCAGCCATCCAACAGATTATAATAACGCCGCAGATCGTCAGCACTTCTATGCCTACTCATTGGAACAAATTAAGAGAGAAGAAAAACTCAAAAAAGACTTTTCAAACTATCTGCATGACGATATTTTACAAGACCTGCTTTCTATCAAAAATATGATACGCAAAGCAGAACAGCCGGAAGTGAAACAGTTGCTGCTTGATACTTTAACGGAATTAAATTCCTCCATCCGATTTCAGATGCAGAGCTACCATCCAACTCTGATAAAAAGTTTAACTTTGAAAGAAAACATTCAAAGCCTGCTTGATTCGTTGAGTGAAAATAATTCCGTTACAATTCGGTTGGATTGTGATGCTGACTTTTTTCTCGTAGAACCGTACAATATGTTGATCTACCGCATGATAAAAGAACTCACAACAAATGCACTGAAACACTCTTCCGCAACAACCATTTCTGTTTTGTTGATACAGGAAAACGGGCGTATTACCCTAAAGGTAACGGATAATGGCAAGGGCTTCCAACCATTTATCCATCAGACCGGAACACACCAAGGACTTGCTTCTATCGGAGAACAGGTCAACTTATTAAACGGCACTATGAATATCAAGCCAGCCGCTGGTGGAGGAACAACGATTGCCATTTCCATGCCCATGAACGGAGGTGATTCCTATGAAAGTTTTATTAGTCGATGACCATGCCCTTTTTGCAAAGAGCCTTTCCATTGCCTTATGTGACTTCCCGGAAATTGAACAGTTTTCCAGTACAAAAGACATTCAACATCTGGAAGAACTGATTGCCGGAGAACTGCCGGATATTCTGTTGATTGACATTAACTTAGGCGGGCTGACAGACGAGGACGGGCTAATGCTCACAAAGCATTTATTGGAACATTTCCCAGAACAAAAAATTGTCATATTATCTGGCTATAATCTTCCTGTCTACCGCAAAGAGGCAAAGCGGGTTGGCGCAAAGGGGTTTATTAGTAAGGATGTAGAACCCGACGAGCTTCTTCATATTTTGCTTATGGTTAACGATGGGGCAACACACTTCCCACGAGAGGAGGTTTTTATCGAGGATCTGACCGAGGGAGAAAAGAAAGTCCTCGAATTGGTTGCCACAGGTGCCAAACGTAAAGATATTGCTGAACAGCTTTTTATCAGCGAAAGAACCGTATCAAACCACTTACAACATATTTTTGAAAAGTTACAGGTGGGGTCTACGATAGAAGCAGTAACAAAAGCAATACAGTTAGGGTATATTGCGCCCATATAAATGAAAATATATGTTTTTGCAAACCATCACTCTCTCATTTCCTCTATCCTTTATGTGTTCCACCCAGATTGCCTAAGCAATCGGAACACGCACACCCTGCTTCGCAGGCTGCACATCAAAAGAAGCAAGCACTGCCGTTGTCATGACAAACGGCTCATTTTCCACTACTGCCCTTCCAGACAATGTGGAAAAATGACACAGGGAAGTATCCCTGACCCTCTTGATTTTTTCATCTTACTCTTGACCCTCTTTTTTCATTTTGCTACAATAAGCAGTGGACAGGTATATCCAAACAACCAAATAAAAATGATACGAACTGTTGTAAACCGAACAAGTTACAGCAGTTTTTTTGTACCCATTTTTAGAGAATCGCAAACAATCATAAGAAATGAGGAATGGAAAATGACAGAACGTACACGAAAACACCCCGTACAATTTTACCTGAGTGATGATGAACAATACATCCTGGATGAAAAGTTCCGGCTCTCCAAAATGAGAAGCAAATCTGCTTTTCTCCGGAAGTTGGTGCTATATGGATTTGTCTATGATGTGGATTACTCCCACATCCGTGAAATGAACGCCTTGCTGGGAAATATCAGTGGTAATCTCAACCAGATTGCCAAGCGGGTAAACACAACAAATACCATTTACAAAAAAGATATGGAAGATATAAAGGAGCTGATGGATCAGATATGGCAGTCACAAAAATCCATAGTATTAAAACAACCGTTGATAAAGCAATAGAATACATCTGTAATCCAGATAAGACTGATGAAAAGATTTATATTTCATCTTTTGCCTGCGCCCCGGAAACCGCTGCACTTGATTTCAAATATACTTTAGACCACACCACAGAACAAAATTTTTCTGACGGTCAGGATAAAGAAAACAAGGCATTTCATCTGATACAGGCATTCCTGCCGGGAGAAGTTTCTTACGAAGAAGCTCATGCCATTGGAAAAGAATTAGCAGATAACTTATTACAGGGAAAGTATTCTTATGTACTGACCACACATATAGATAAAGGTCATGTACATAATCATTTAATCTTCTGTGCTGTAGATAATATCGAACACAAGCATTATCACGATTGCAAACAAAGCTATTGGGAAATCCGAAAGCTCAGTGACCAATTATGCCAGGAACATGGTCTGTCTGTTATTGAGCCGGATGGAAAACGTGGCATGAAATATAATGAATGGACTGCAAATAAAAATGATGCCGGGTGGAAATCACAGATACGAAAAGATATTAACCAAGCTATCAAAGTCGTTTCCTCTTATGAAGAATTTCTTGCTTTAATGAAAGCCAAAGGCTATGAAATGAAGGGCACAGAAATTTCTGAAAACGGAGGAAAATATATTACTTTCCGCCCTGTTGGAAAAGACCGTCCTGTCCGTGGAAGTGCTAAGTCACTGGGCAAAAACTTTACGAAACAACGGATCAAAGAACGGATAGAAAATAAACGTCAGCACACTCCGATGCCCTACACACGGAAACGTATTATTGATACCGCTTCTGATCCCAAATTTGCAGAAAATATTGGTTTGAAAAAGTGGGCCGCAAAGGAAAATTTGCAGATTGCTTCTGAAACATACAATCAAATGCTTGCTCGGAACATCCACAATTTTGCTGAATTGGATAACAAGATTTTATCCCTGCAGGAACAGAAAAAATCTGCTAATACTACTGTCGTTTCACTGGAACACAAAATGCAGGAACTTGCAGAAATTATTAAATATGTGGAACAATATCGTGAAAATAAATCCTATAATGACCGCTATGAAAAATCCAAAGATCCTGATAGATTTTTGAGAAAATATGAATCGCATATTATCCTTTTCTCCGGTGCGGAACGTATGCTACAGCGGAAAGGTATCGCCCCTGCACATATGAACTTGAACCACTTAAAATCACGATATAATGAAATGCTGTCGAAGAAAAAAGAACTTGTCAGTCATTATAAAACCACAAATACAGAAATAAAAGAACTTGAATTAATCCGTCAGAACATGGAAAAATATCTGGATATTACACCACCGAAAACAAACAAAACACTTGATTCTACAACACCGGAAATTTAAAAAACGGCAGCGAAATCACTCGCTGCCTGCCCTTCCATTGAACTTATAGCCTACACCCCATACCGTTTGAATATAAACCGGACGGCTCGGATCATCTTCTATTTTTTCTCGGATATGACTGATATGGCTCATTACGATATTGTAATCACCGGCATATGGTTCATTCCAGACCATATCATAAATCTGTTCCTTAGAAAACACTCTCCCAGGATTTTTTGCAAGAAGCTGAAGAATTTCAAACTCTGTGTAGGTTAATTCAATTTTTTTATTATCACGGATTATCTCTCTGTGGTTCAAATCAATGATTATATCCTTGTACCGAATTTCTGACTGTAATTGCACTTCTTGAAAAGTAAATTTTTCTCTTCCAGAATCCAGTACAGATACAACTGAATCAATTAGTTTTTCTTCATCTCCCGAAAAGGACACCAACAGTATTTTCCCGATATTTTCACCTTCTTATCAAATTTTCGTTATTTTTTGAATCTCTTTTCAGTCTCATCTCTATCATTCTGATTTTCCACCCTATGTTTTTCTCGACTATTCTCGTATGGCCTCCATAATATCTGTATTCTTTAGTTCGCCTGACGTGTATAAAGAAAACACGAAGTAAATAGCCATAAGCAGAATAACAAAGGCCAGAAGGAACAACCAAGGGAAGGAGAAACTGATACAATGATTTGCCGCATCCAGTCTTTTGCAGGTAATGAAACTTGCAATGGAACTTACAACAAGTGCAATCAGAAGTGAACCTGCAAGATAAATCATGAGTTCTCTGTTCAGCATTTTTCTCAGTTGGTTTTGTGTTGTCCCGACAGCCCTTAACAAGCCAAACTCACGCTTTCTGTTCTGCAAGTCTACCATGAGCATATTCATAAGACTGATTCCGCCAAAGACAAATAAAATTGCGGAAATCATATAAAATGTTTTGATAGTTGGACTATAGTATTTCTGAATACTTGCTATTGTTTGCTCAATCGTGTTCACTTCGATTTTCCCATTTCTCTCAGCAATTTCAGATACTGCTGATAAAACAGTTTCAAAGTTATCATCAGATACTTCAAGGGCTAAAACACCTGTCTGCTCCGTTATTCCAGTCAGCTTCTTAGCAGTATCATAAGTCATAATGAAGTAAGGACTACCAGGGATAACTGGGCTATGCTCCATTAAAGCTGCTCTATTGTATGTGCCAACAACAGTTGCCTCAATATCAAATGTACTGCCGCTAATCTTTAGTTCATCTCCAACTTTAGCGGTATCTTCGGCAACCAGTATCCCATTTTGGGCAACCATATCATCATAATTTGCCGTCCCGGCAGATAATATCGTCTGTACCCTTGCAATCTCTTCCTGATTTAGCGTTGGGAAGAAATTGGTAATACTTGTGATCGAACCACCTCCTCCCGGAAAAGTAATCGTCATATAGATACAATTTGATGGAGTAATTTTTTCTATCCCATCCATCATTTCCAACTCCTGCAGCAGCGCATTATCTTCCAACGGGTTTTCTTCGAGCTGGAGCTTTGAGCTTCCGTATGGATCGGCCTCCTTATCAAAAGAACTTCCTATTGTGTTTTTTATTTGTATAAGGATATTGCCGGCAGGATAATATTTGAAGCTTGCCTGTTTTTCGGGATCAATAGAGCCAGCAACTGTAGAAGTAACCAGCAGAAACGCCCCGCTCAATCCAAGCATCAAAAGAGTCAGAATTGCTTTCTGTTTATTCCTCTGTAAATTTATTTTAGCCAGACTAAGTGGCGTGAGCTTTCTGTGAAGCTTTTGGCTGTTCTTTGCTTTTCCTGCATACGCAATATACTTAGAACTTTCCACTGGGGAAGTATTCATTGCCACCCGAACAGGTTTGAAAATCGCAATGTTCACTACTATAAAAGCTATTGCAGCAGTTATGACAGCGTAGATAACCGTTGTTTTCAAATGAAAGCCATCTGGACAACCTGAAAATCCAATCAATGCACCAACGATAAGACCACAGGGAATGCCGGCTAAAGCATAACTCCGTCCCTCTTTTCTTGCCATTTTTTTAATCTGCTTTTTGGTCATACCAATCGTTCGCAGTTGACCAAACATCTGAACATTCTTTACGATCTTTGTATAAAAAACACCATAAATTATTGTTGCAGCCAAAGTGGCAGTTATAGCAGCCAGCAGCGGAACCGAGATAGGAATTCCCGATTTAATTGCGCCTGACATCACCGCAAAATATTCTGTCAGATTTATCTGACCCTCTTCGATACCCGTATCTTTTATTGCCTTAGCTGCAAAATCAAGAATAGCTGCCGGGCTGATAACATCCGTATTCAGCCGGGTATAGGCAGTTACTTGAAAATTGCTTCCAGACAGGCTGTGTGCAAGTTCTTTATTCACATAAATATAATAGCCGTTACTTTCTTTTGTATCAGCCAGAATACCCGAAAGCGTATATTCTTCCTCCTGCCCGGTTCCGGTCAGATCAAGCGTGATGGTATCGCCAACCTGATAGGCTTTTCCGAGAAAATCAATATAGTTTTGAGGAAGCATAATTTCCGTTTTCTTTTGCGGTATGTTTCCCTGAAAGGTCTTTTCTTCCTGGTTCAAAAAATAAGCTTCATTTCCATAGGCAACCGTAATCGTTTTATTGTCTTGATAAAACAAGCCAATCGCAGAATATTCGCCAATCCATGAAACATCTGTATTCTGATGTAATAATCCTGCCTGTTCGTCTGTAATACCCAAAATACCAATTTGTGCTTTGTTCCTCTGCGTATTTTTGTATTCTTCCTGCGTTCCGATTGAAATGAGAAGAATTGAAAAAACCATACAAACGGCGAGAGCAATTGTAAGAAACAGAAATGCCTTGCTTCTTTTATCGGCTTTTATACTTCTATTTGCCAGTTTTTTCACAACAGCGCTTGTGTCATTTTCAAAAGGCCAAGTCATAAATTTCCACCTCCTTTAGCCTGCAATCCTGCCGTCCTCAATCCGTACAATGCGGTCGGCAAGCTGGGCGATCTCGTTGTTATGGGTAATCATGACGATGGTCTGATTAAATTCTCCGCTGGTACGCTTCAAAAGCCCCAGCACATCGGCACTGGTCTTGCTGTCCAAATTTCCAGTCGGTTCGTCTGCAAGGATAATGGCTGGCTTCGTAATCAGCGCACGGGCGATAGCCACACGCTGCTGTTGGCCGCCAGAAAGGTTGTTCGGCATATTCTTCAGCTTATCGCCCAAAGCCAGCATACGCACAACCTCGTCCATGAATTTCTGATCTACCGTGTCGCCGTCCAGTTCCACAGGCAGGACGATATTTTCATACACATTCAAAATCGGCACCAGATTATAGTTCTGGAAGATAAAGCCGATATTGCGGCGGCGGAAAATTGTCAATTCTTCATCATTCTTTTTCGCCAGTTCTTCACCCCGGACAATCACACTGCCGGAAGTAGGGTTATCAAGTCCGCCCATCATGTGAAGCAGTGTAGACTTTCCGCTGCCGGAACGGCCGGTGATGCCCACGATCTTCTTTTCCGGAATGGTCAGGCTCAGGTCATGCAGCACCTCCTCATTGGCATAGGCAAAGTTCACATGCTCTGCCGCAGCACCTGCAAATGCAGTGTCTGTGCCGTCGGTCACATCGGCGGTGACGGGCTGTTCGTCCAGCAGGTCCAGCACGCGGTCTGCGCTGGCGAACACCTGCGTCAGGCTGGCACCAAGGTTTGCCAGCGCCACCACCGGGCCAAAGGAGCTGAGGGCCGAAAGGGTGCACACCAGTACGCCCTCCACGTCCATTTTACCGTTCTGGTAAAGGTTCAGGCTCACACCCAGCACGGCCAGCACCGTGAGTAGGATCAAGGTGTTCGTGATGGCCACGGTCAGGCCCTCGCGGTATTTCATCGCCTTCTGCTTTTCGCCCAGCATCTCACTGTGGGCCGTGATGCCCTCGGCGCGGGCTGCGGTGTCCTGATACTGCAGGGTATCCTTCAGGCCGCGCAGGCTTTCCAGCACATAGCTGTTGGTATCGGCCAGTGCCTGACGGTACTCCCGGGCGGCACGGTCGCTGCGCTTTGCGCTCCACACCGGCAGGGCCACGCCCACCAGCAGATAGCCCGCCAGCAGCACCAGCGCAGGCAGGATGTGCCAGCTGCCCACAAAGCCCGTCATGCCGATGACGCAGATGCACGCGATGCAGATGGGCGAAATGGTGTGGGCATAGAACACCTCCAGCGCTTCGATATCGGCGGTGATGAGCGAGATCAGGTCACCGCGGTCACGGCCTTCCAGCTTTGCCGGGGTCAGACGGCGCAGCGCCCCGAACACCTTATCGCGGATCAGGGCCAGCAGCTTGAAGGCGATATAGTGATTGGACGCCTGCTCTGCGTAACGCAGAACGCCGCGCAGCAGCGCAAGCACCAGAATGCAGGCAAAGGCCGTGCCCACGGTCCCCGCCGGGCTTGCAAGCCCCAGCGCACGCAGGATGCCAAAGCCGCCGAAGATGGTAATGAAGGTGGCGCAGAAATGGCCTGCCACCCCCATCACGATCGCTGCCAGCATAACGGGCAGCATGGGCTTTACCAGTACGATCAGCCGTCCCACAATGGCAAAGGGGCTGCGATGATTGCTCTTGTTCATGCTCAGGCATCCTCCTCTTCCAGTGTTTCCAGCTGCCGCTGTGCCAGATACAGGCGGCTGTAAGCCCCCTGCTTTGCCAGCAGCTCGGCGTGTGTGCCCTGCTCGATCACACGGCCATTGCTCATTGCATAGATGCAGTCGCTGTGCACCACGTTTGCCAGACGGTGGGAGATCAGGATGATCGTCTTTTTTCCGGCCAGACTGTGGATGGCCTGCATGATATCGTTCTCGCTCTCGGCATCCACGTTGGAGGTAGCCTCGTCGAAGAGGTAGATGGGCGTATCGTGCAGCAGGGCGCGGGCCATGGCAAGGCGCTGGCGCTGGCCGCCGGAAAGATTGCTGCCGCCCTCATGCAGAGCGGTCTGCAGGCCGTTCTGGCTGCGGCAGAAATCGGCCAGATTCACCTGTTCCAATGCCGCCCAGAGCTGTGCCTCGTCCGCGTCCGGCTTTGCCATGCGCAGGTTGCTCTCCACCGTACCCTTGAAGATGGCGGCGTTGTGGGGCACCAGTGTCAGGGTGCGCAGACGCTGTTCCTGCTGCAGCTCCTGCACCGGCACGCCGCCCAGCGTCACGCTGCCGGTATAGCCGGTGCGGCTGCCGGACAGCAGCGCCGCAATGGTGCTCTTGCCGCAGCCGGACTCACCCACCAGCGAGACAAAGCTGCCCTGCGGAATGGTAAAGGAGACATCGTTCAGGATGGTGCGGTCCTTCTCGTAGCCAAAGGTGACATGCTCAAGCTTCAGAGTCGTATTCTCTCCGGGCACGCGGTCACCATCGGCAGGCTCTTCCGCTGCCAGAAGCTTGAAGATCTTCTCTGCCGAAGCGGCACCGTTCATGGCAATGTGGAAGTAGCTGCCCAGCAGCCGCAGCGGCAGGAAGAAATCTGCCGCCAGCAGCACGATGGTCAATGTGGCGGTCAGGGTCAGCCGGCCTTCCGCAAATGCAGCCACCGCGCTGATGATGCCAAGGCCCGCACCGCCGTAAGCCATCAGGTCCATCAGTGTCACCGAGTTCAGCTGCATGGTGAGCACCTTCATGGTGATCCTGCGGAAGCGCTCGGCCTGCGCATTCATCTGCTCGTGCTTCCAGCCGTCGGCCTGATAAATTTTCAGGGTGGTCAGGCCCTGAATGTTCTCAAGGAAGCTGTCGCCAAGGGTGGTGTACTCGCCCCAGTAGTTCGCCAGCAGCTTTTTGGCAAACTTCTGCACTGCCACAATGGACATGGGGATCAGCGGCACGCAGCACAGCAGGATGATGGCCGACCGTGCGTGCACACCCACCAGCAGCACAAACAGGGTAACGGGTGCCAGCAGGCTGTAAAACAGCTGCGGCAGGTATTTTGCAAAGTAGGTGTCGATCTGCTCCACACCTTCGCTGGCCAGCATCACCACCTCGCTGGTGGCCGCCGTCTCGGTGTAGTTGGGGCCAAGGCGGGCAAGCTTTGCGTAGATGCTGCTGCGCAGGGTGCGCTTGACATCCTTGGAAGCCTGATCGCTCATGGCCGATGCCAGCATGGTAAAGGCAAAGCGCATGGGCACCGTGGCAAGGCAGAGCACAAGGTTCTGCCACAGCTGTGCACTGGTCAGGCTGCCCGCAAAGGCTGCGCCCACCAGCCGGGCAATGGCCCGCACAAAGATCACGTTGCACAGCATCCCCAGCCATTGGAAAGCCACATTGGCTCCCACATACCGCAGCGCACCGCGGTCAAAGGACAGCAATTTTTTATTGATCACTGGGCTTTCTCCGTTTCTGCTTTTTCTGCATCACTGCCAAACAGACGCTCATATTCGCCGGTAAAGATGCGCTCCGGCAGTGCACTGGTCATGGCAAGGGCAGCGGTAAAGCGCTCTTCTTCGCTCAGCGGCTCACCGACCGGCGGGAAATGGGTCAGGATCGTTTTCAGCTCCCGATCCACCTGTTTTGCCACCCAGATGCCCCGGTCTGTCATATAGATCTTGCCGTAGTGCTCCTTTACGATCATGCCGCGCTCCATGAGCAGATTCATGATGCGCACCACTGAGGGTTTGGTCACCCCCAGCTTTTCGGCAATGCTGCGGGAGCTGATATCCAGATGGGTCTGTGAGACTTCGTAGATCGCCAGCAGATAGCGCAGATGCGCCGACGTAAGTTCCATCCCGATCACTCTCTTTCGTTCTGAATTTCCAATGTTATCCAAAGCTAACTTTTTGTTTTTGAAAAAAGGGCGCGAGCCGAATGTTCCAGCCCGCGCCCTTTGCGGATCATTTCAATGCTCAGTGACAGCCGCTGCAACCGCTGCAGCTGCCATTGCAGCCGCCTTCGCCGCAGCCGCTGCACCCACTGCAGCCGCCGCCATGCTTGTGGGAGTGCCATGTGATCCAGCCCACACCGCCAAACACGATGACTGCCACAATGATCGTGGGCAGATTAAAATTTGCAGCGAGGAATTCCATCATACAAAACACACCCTTTCCGTGCAAAGCGTTCTTTTAAATCTTCTAGATCTTTAGCCAAGCAAAGAATAGCCATGATTTCAGAGGCAACGGTAATCATAAAATGATCTTCGCGCGGAAAACCACATACCTTGCCCCCCAGTGCGACAGTTACATTGCGCAATGCACGATCATTCATATCGAGAACACGTGTCCAAGAAATTTGACGCAAATCGATTTGGAGCTCATTACCTTGGTGGATGTGATTATCAATCATAGCGGACAACAAATTATTTGCCGCTGTAATGGCGTGCATATCACCGGTAAAATGAAGATTAATATCATCCATTGGTACAACTTGTGCATAGCCACCACCAGCAGCGCCGCCCTTGATACCGAACACAGGTCCCAATGATGGCTCGCGAAGTGCGGCGATAGCCTTCTTACCAATTTTATTTAATGCTTGCACCAAACCGATGGTAGTTGTAGATTTCCCTTCCCCTGCAGGAGTTGGTGTAATAGCCGTAACGAGAACTAATTTCCCGTCTTTTTTATTTTCTAAACGCTTAATGGCATCAAAAGAAATTTTTGCCTTATAATGACCATATTGCTCTATATCATCAGGTGTAAGACCACATTTATCAG
>ENA-OPAA01000709-OPAA01000709.1-human-gut-metagenome-genome-assembly--contig:-NODE-709-length-21665-cov-3.128135_pt1 | contig 21665 bp, 16 predicted proteins | sample MGYA00241049_ERZ501414 | MGnify/ENA primary metagenome ERZ501414 (study PRJEB25962, sample SAMEA2042520) | human gut metagenome | biome: human gut; feature: human-associated habitat; material: faeces... | reverse complement strand
ATTTGTAAATTTTCTTGAAAATTTCTAATAAGAGATATATTATAGAAACATATACAAAATAGAACTTGGATTTTTAAGAGATGAGGCATAAATACTTTTAAATCTTAATGGAAATCTGAATTCAAATGAGGGATGCCGGGGATCATTGCGGAGAATCATCCCAGAAAAATTTCCGACAGTACAGAAAAATTGAATCATGAGGAGGAAAAAGCTATGGAAGCGTTGTTTCAGGCCGTAAATGTCATATGCGGAAAGATCCAGATCGTCTCGAACCTGTTCTGGGATTTCCCGACGAACTTTGACTGGTACGCGAATATCCCGATCCTCGGAAACTTCAGTCTGGCGATCATCCTTTTAGTGGGAACAGGAATCTATTTTACATTCAGACTCCGGTTTATCCAGGTGCGGAAATTCCGCCACGGACTCCATGTCCTGATGAGACAGAAGAGCAGCGGCACAGGAATCTCATCCCTGGCGTCATTCCTCCTGTCGACGGCCATGCGTGTCGGCCCCGGAAATATCTTAGGCGTCACCGGCGCGATCTCCACCGGCGGTCCGGGCGCTCTGTTCTGGATGGTCGCAGCCGCTTTTCTCGGAATGGCTACCAAATATTCCGAAGGACTTTTAGCTGTCAAATACCGTGTCGTTGCTCCTGACGGCCACAGCCTTGGCGGTCCTTTCTATTATATTGAACAGGGAATGGGAAAAAACTGGAAATGGCTTGCAAAGCTTTTTGCATTTTTCGGCGTCTGTGTCGGACTTTTCGGTATCGGAACTTTCAGCCAGGTCAATGGTATCGCAAGTGCGATCAACGGTTTCTTTGATCCGGACAATGCACACTGTGTCAAGATCCTTCCTTTCCTCGGAGAATATTCCTGGTCAGTCGTGATCGCATCCCTGATACTGACGGTCTGTGTCGCAGCCGTATTGATCGGCGGTGTAAAACGGATCGCAAGTGTGAGCCAGATTGTTGTACCATTTATGGCAATCCTTTATTTTGCTTTTGCCATTATCCTGATCATCTGCAATATTACTGAAATTCCTGCAGCTATTAAAGTGATCGTAACCGCTGCTTTCACACCGAAAGCTGTTACCGGCGGTGCTGTCGGAAGTATGTTTGTCGCTATGCAAAAAGGTGTTGCCCGCGGTATTTTCTCAAATGAGGCAGGACTCGGAAGCGCCCCGATCGCAGCTGCTGCTGCACAGACAAAAGAACCTGTCCGTCAGGGACTTGTCAGCATGACCGGAACTTTTATCGACACGATCGTAATCTGTACACTGACCGGACTCTCCATCGTCTTAACCGGCGCATGGCAGGTCGAAGGCTTAGAAGGTGTGGAAGTCACCACTTACGCATTCCAGCAGGGACTTCCTTTCCCTCCGGCCGTGTCCTCTTTTGTATTAATGCTCTGCCTTGTATTTTTTGCATTTACAACAATTCTCGGCTGGGATTATTACAGCGAACGCTGTCTTGAATATTTAAGCGGCGGTAATTTAAAACATGTGAAAGTCTACCGCTGGATTTATATTTTTGCAGTATTTATCGGACCATATATGACCGTCAGCGCTGTGTGGACGATCGCTGATATTTTCAACGGACTGATGGCTCTGCCAAATATGATCGCACTGTTCGTATTGAGTGGGGTTGTTGTCAGGGAAACAAAAGCGTTTTTTAAGAAACAGAATTAGGCAATTATTTAATGTGTCACATTATAAACTTTGCTGCCAATTTTAGCTCATACTTAAAGAGGAGTGTGATAATTAATCACACTCCTCTAAAAATTTCTTTATAAAAAAGAGTTTTTCTGCTGGTTGTCAGCCTCGGTATCCAGTTAAGATACCCATAACGACGTGGAAATCATTAAGTCCCCCACGTGGACTACAGCTGTAATGCTTTACATCGCTATCTCAACCTTTTTGCCGCAAAAAGCTATTCCATTACATTTCCATCCAAAGTATTTTTAAGCCAGAACAAGATTTCTGAATTGTAGACTCTTCTGATTTCTTTGTTTGGAAGCGCTAATTCCATAAATGTGCCTATTTCAGTTTCTATTGCTTCCTTTACCGGCTTCAAATATCCCGCCATGAGCAAAAAGCTAAATATGCTGTCTGCGCCATCCGTTATTCTTGGGTAAATGACATCCATATTCAATGAAGTCTGCACATGTTTTCCCTGCATCAGTAAGATCAAGTCATCCGCAATTTCCGGTGTCAATGTTCTCATGATCTCACGAATGATCTCATTATCACTGGTGTTCGTCCAAAAAGGCCTCGGTTTACACTCATTATTAAAATAATTTGCTACTGACCACGGATTATATATTTCACGATTTCCAAACAAATATCCGTCATACCACTCCTGCAATTCATTCAATTTATCCTCGCGTCCATAGTAAGCAGCCATAGTTGTTACTTCGTCTGATGTAAACCCAAAATACTCACTGTATTTTTCATCCAAAACAGAATTTACAACCAGATTATTCAATCCACTGAACAGATTCTCTTTTGAAACACGCAGTATGCCTGTAAGAACTCCAAATGCCAGTGCCGGATTATCCTTCAATCCGCCCGACATAAAATTTCTCATAAAAGTGATCACTTCATTATAAAACCCTTTTGAGTGTCCCTGCTGGATAGGTGTATCATATTCATCAATCAAAACCACAATCTTTTTGTTGTGATATTTTTCCAGCATCCGGCTTAAATTAAGCAACGCCCTTGTGTATTCAACATTGCTCAAAGTTCCTTTCTGCATCCTGTCGAGATAATCCTTCTCAACTACATCTAATCCATCCCATGAGAGAATGTCAGCATGGCGCATATATTCATCCCGTATCACGAGTCTTATAGCTTCCAGAGAATCTTTCCAGTTATCGAATTTTACATCTTTGAACGTGATATATATAACCGGATATGCTCCCTGCTGTTTTCGATAAAACTCACCGCAATCCCATATCTTTTTATCCCGAAAATATACAGAATTGTCCTCATCCGTTTTTTCAAAAAAGACCTTCAGCATATCAACTGCCAATGTTTTTCCAAATCTTCTTGGTCTGGTAAACAATGTGACAGCTGCATGACCATCTATTAAATCCCTGATCAAAAGAGTTTTATCTACATAATAGCTGTTTTTTACCGTATCAATGTATGATGTGCTTCCAACGGCACAGGGAAGTGAAACATTCTTTTTTCCAGTCATATTGTACCTCCGATCATCCGTAATCTGATATTTTCATTATACGCAAAAAGCTGTAAAACTCAATGCGAATTTTACAGCTTATAAATAAATGTGTGCTGATTACAGAGATAAAAGTGTGCAGGATTTTTGAATTACATTATGTAAAGATATGCGAAGCAGCCGTTCTTCCATTACTCCGCATATCTGAAAAAAACTAGTTGATATAGTTAGCTGCTGCTCCCATATAAGCGATTGCTTCATCAGCTGTCAGATACTGACCTTCCATAACAAGGGAAAAATCTGAATTTGCAATTGCAACGGAACCGTCGTCTGCTTCTACAAATACTGCTGAGAAATCATCACCTGTATAAACATCTGTTGTGCTGATCTCAGTCCAGTCAATGTTATCTTCATCTGTAACATTTGTTACATTGGAATCATCATATGCTCCACAAAGGACATCTCCCTGTCCATCTTGTGGAACGATCATTAATGAAACATAGCTATATCCATCCGGATCTCTAAAGAGTGTGATCACATACTCTGTATTATCATCATCCACTGCATATAATGCTGCATCAACAAGATCTGCTGTTACATCAAGAAGGGAAAATCCTTCTTCCTCTGTTGTGTCTGCTGCTTCTGCTGCATCTTCCACATCCACTGCATCCTCTTCTGTATCTGCTGCATCATCAGCTGCAGTGTCTGTTGTAGTTGTCTGCTGATCATTGTCAGCTGGTGCTGCTGCATCTGATGAACCACCACATGCTGTAATATTAAGAGCCATTGCTCCAACAAGTAATGCTGTTAATAACTTTTTCTTCATTTGAATCTCCTCTTTCTACTATTCATATTTTTGATAAAAATAGAATTTTTTTTTGTAAATTTCCTGCCCACTTTTATCTCTGTAATCAGCTTATTTTTCATTTTAAAAAATTATTTGTACAATGCCTTATCTGGCATGGTTTCTTTTTCTTTTCGCAAAAATTCCTGCAAGTCCTGCACATGAAACCATCAGAAGTACTGTACAAAGTGCCATGCTGAAATCTTCACCTGTCTTTGGAGATTTTGCACTCTGGTCAGTGTTTTCGGCTACCGTAAAGTTTGTTGCCGCTGTTCCATCTGTCCAGACAAGTTCAAAGGAATGATTTCCTGATGACAGACTCTTAAGGTATTCCGGTTTGAAGGTAATGATGGTAGATCCTTCTGTGACCGTATAATTGATTGGATCAACCGTTACTCCATCCACCTTGACCTCACGGAATTTTGAAATCTCACCGCTTCCTCTGATTGCAAGGCTTCCATCTGTATTCTGTGTCCATGAACTGCCTGCTCCATCCAAAATATCATACGTTACCTGTGCCGGTGCCGAAGCTGCCGGTGCTGTTGTGGTTGATGTAGCCGGTGTTGATGTGGCCGGTGCCGGATCCGGTGTCGGGGTTGTTGCTTCCGGTGTCGGATTTGGAGCCGGCGTTGGGGTTGGGGTTGGAGTCGGCGCTGGATTTGAGCCCGCATTGATTTCGCCGTATGGTGCGTTACAAATGCTGCAAATGGCTCTGTCTTTATCGGTAGCTGTACCGCCGGAACATTTTTCCGTCTGCTTGTGACTGCTGTTCGATGCGCAGATACGGGTATGCGTTCCGTCGCCGTTGGAAGTCCATGCTCCCCAATCGTGGGTGTGTGTCGTCCATTTTATTTTTTTATTTGCTGCGTCAAAGTCAGCTACAAAATTTGCGTTATCGCAGTAGAAAATGTTTTTTGCATCAAATGAAGATACGCTTGGATCAACAGTTGCCAAAGTCTGATCTTGCGTAGAAGTATCTTTCATATAAACATAAATTTTTGCGTCACTGTTTAATGTATCAGTGATTTTAGTCTTATTCATATAACTAACAAGATTGTTACTTTCACCAGTTGTCAACTTATTTCCTTCGATTACCGGTGAGCCGGAAAGTTCCAGACTGCCCCTGCAATATACACCGCCACCATTAGCTTTATTATCATAAGGATAGGCGGTGTTGCCTGTGATGCTTCCTCCTTTCATGCAAAATGTACCGGTTGTGTGCACCCATACTCCGCCGCCACCGTGCGACTGCATCGTTGCACTTGTCACCTTATTGCCGCTAATCGTACCATCGAACATATTAAATGTCCCACCATACACAACTACACCGCCACCGTAATAATCTGCGGTATTGCCGGTAATACTGCCACCATACATATTAAAAGTATCCAGACTATAAACTGCTCCACCATTGCTTGAAACTTTGTTTCCACTAATCTCGCCACCATGCATATTAAAAGTGCCTTTATCAACCTCCACGCCTGCGCTGGACATTTGATACTTGCTGGCACATTTATTATTACAAATCTTACCACCATACATATTAAAAGTGCCGTTAGAAACCAACACGCCTCTTCCCCATTCCACATCCGAATGAGAAATAGAACTGTTGCCTTTACAATCCGTCAGAGTCAGTGTACCGCCTTCATCAACTTCAAAAACATTTCCTGCACTCTTCATATTAATATTGTGACCATTCAGGCAAATTGTAACATCACCTTTTACAATGATACTATAGCTTGGTTCAAAGCTATCTGATAAATAATAGCAGCCCGCCGGTAACTCTAAATTATTATCAGTGCTTTGTATAGTTGTTTCACCTATTTTCAGTGTGTCCTCTGAACCTGTCAGTTTCGCAAATTCCAAGTTAGTGTGGGAGCTGTCGTCAGTACAGCTACTACCACAGACCGGATGGCTATGTTCATTTGCCGCCTGCACCTGCAATGTACCGTGCGGTACTGCCGGAACAACACCTGCTACCATTCCGAATACCAGTAAACCGGAAAGTATTTTTGCAATTCCTTTGCTCATTCTCTTTTTTCTTATCATGTGTATTCTCCTCCTGCATTTGTTTGTAACTATTCAGAGCCAAGGCAATTTTCATAAATTTGCGAATCATGCTTGCATGAATGAGCATAATTTTGAAAATTTCTTTGGCGAAGTAACCACATGAGCAAAAGGAAAGCTCTGAAAGAGCGGTTTTGCGAATGGGGTTCTGAATAGTTACATATGTCGCATTACCATTTTTTTCATTTTATCACAGCGTTCATCCAAAACCCGGATTTCGGCGTGAGTTGTAATTATATGGCGTGAATTGTAAGATGCAGGCTTGCTTTGGTTTTCCGAATTTTTTATAATGGATGTATCATAACTGTGAAACAAGGAGGACTGCCACATGCTGCTTCAGATTTTAACTTATACACACCGCTTAACGACGATGCTGTTTGGCATTTTTCTGTCCGCCTTTTTTCTCGGGGTAAAACAGAATAAGAAAAATGTCTGCATTCTTCTTGGCGGTGGAGCAGTATCCGGACTTTTCTTTCTGATCTGCAATACGGTATTCGGTTCGTTGTTCACGGAAGCCGTTTATCCGATTTTCGTGCATTTGCCGCTTTTTCTGCTGCTGGTGTTTTATTACCGTTTCCGCTGGCTGCCTTCCATAATCTCTATCATGACCGCCTATCTGTGCTGCCAGTTCAGCAACTGGGCAGGTATTTTTGCCTTATCCCTGAGCGGATTGGACTGGGTTTATTATCTGGTAAGGATTATCGTGACTGTTGCCGTTTTCGCTTTCTTAAGCCGGTATCTGTGCCAGACTACCGCACTGCTTTTGGCAAAATCTAACCGGGAGCTGTATATCCTCGGGGCAATGCCATTTGTCTATTATGTGTTTGATTACTCTACCACAAAGTTCTCCATGCTTCTTTACTCCGGAAATAAGGTGGTCGTGGAATTTCTCGCATTTGCCATGTGTATTTCCTATGTCATTTTCCTGTTCGTCTATTTTCAGGAATATGAGCTGAAAAACCGCGCTGAACAGTACGGTCAGCTTACCAATATGCATTTAAACTCCCTGCACTCGGAGATCGAGCAGGTCCGCAGCAGCGAACACCGCATGAAGATCCTGCGGCACGACATGCGCCATCATCTTGCCGCCATCCAGACTTTTATCTCCCAGCAGGAACCGGAGCGCGCGCTTGATTATATTCAGGAGATCAATAAGCAATATGACGACACTGTCATCCACTCTTTCTGCAGAAATGAGCTGCTGAATTCGGTTCTTTCCATTTACCAGACACGGTTTGCGGAAAATCAGATCGTTTTTGACGTACAGATCCAGACTTCGCAGACACTCTGCTGCTCTGAGATGACTTTCTGTGCGATCCTTTCCAATCTTCTGGAAAATGCCATGCATGCGGTCACGAAGCTCCCTGAGGAAAAACGTATCGTGCATCTGAGCATTTTTGAAAAGGGAAACCACCTTCTGATCCTGCAGAAGAATCCGGCTTCAGAGACACCTGTTTTTTCAAACGGTATCCCGGTTACAACGGCAAAGAATCACGGTATCGGTGTCCAAAGCGTCATTTATTATGTTGAGAAGGAACATGGACAGTACCAGTTTTACATGGAAGGTGAGGACTTTGTAGTCCGCATTATTCTTTAAGCGAGGAAATTTATTATGGTAAAGATTGCGATTTGTGATGATGAAACTGAATTTTTGGATCTGCTTTCAGACAGTCTTGATTCCTGGTGCCGGGCGCATCAGCTGACACTGCAGCTCTACCGGTTCACAAACGGTGACGAACTGATTTCCGCACACAGGGCTTATGGCATGGATCTGATCCTGCTTGATATGATCATGCCCCTTTTGAGCGGCATGGATACCGCCCGCGAACTGCGCCAGCATGACCCGCACGTTCCGATCATTTTTCTGACTTCCTCACCGGAATTTGCGCTGGAATCTTATGAAGTCCGCACTTTCTGGTATCTGTTGAAACCTCTTGACGAAGTGCGTTTCCATGCGGTCCTTGACAGCTGGTACGAAGTCCACAAGGCTTCCATGGCTCATTTCGCGGCAAGAACAGATTCCGGCTACCAGTCGATTTATTTTCAGGATGTCGAATATCTGGAAGCGCAAAATAAGAATGTGTTAGTCACATTGAAAGACGGCTCGGTGATCTCCATAAAAGAACCCTTTCACCAGTGTGAAACAATTTTCACAGTGGAAAAAGGGTTTTATAAATGCCACCGCAGCTATATTGCAGCGTTAAGCTGCGTGGAAAAGTTCGGTAAAACCTCTCTCTTCACAAAATCCGGCGCACAGATTCCGATTTCAAGAGATAATTACGCTAATTTTAAGGATGTTTATTTTTCCTATATGTTTCCGCAGGAATGATCCGGCTATTGGATCCCAAAGGACGCCAGTTTCATGTCCTCGTTGAACGCCAGTGTGTAATGCACCTCGATGTTTTCATATTCTGCAGTCACGTAAACGGCTGCGATATGCGCACCTCTCTGTATGATCTCCGCATCCTGCATTGTTTCAATGGAAACAAAATCTCCCCAGTCTTCCGAGATCCGTGCCTTCCCCTCGTCCATGCGCTCTTTGTTCATGATCTCCTGCATGTCCGGGACAACAAGGCTTTGCAGGCTGTCAAAATCCTCTGCATTTAAAAGCCCTATGATTTTTTCCGCCTGTGCCTTCACTTCCTCTTCGCTGAACACTTCACTCTCTGCCAGCGCCTTGTTCTGCGGCTGCATCCAGTAAGTTGCAACGGAAGCTGCCACAAGGATCACTGCGACAATGATGATGTTGCGGATGCGCTTTTTCTTCTGCTCCGGTGTCAGCACTTTTTTTGTTTTTATCTTACTCATTTTTCTCTCTGCACTTTCTTTTTTCTGCATATTAGTCCCTGATTGCATCCAACGCATTCGAAATATCTGCGATCAGATCTTCCTTATCCTCTAAACCGAGACTTATCCGGATCAGCTCTGCCGGAACACCTGCTTCTTTCAGCTGTTCATCTGTCATCTGTCTGTGCGTGGAGGTCGCCGGATTCAGACAGCAGGTTCTTGCATCTGCCACATGTGTCTCGATCGCTCCAAGCTTTAAGTTCTGCATAAAAGCAGACGCAGCCTCCCTGCCGCCCTTTAATCCGAATGAAACGACACCGCATCCGCCGTGTGGCAGGTATTTTCTGGCACGTTCATAGTATTTGCTGGAAGGCAGGCCCGGATAGTTCACATAGGCTACCTTTGGATGTTTTTCCAGAAATTCTGCAACTGCCTGTCCGTTTTCCACATGCTTAGGCATACGCACGTGCAGCGACTCCAGTCCAAGGTTTAACAGGAATGCATTCTGTGGCGACTGTATGCATCCGAGATCACGCATAAGCTGTGTTGTACATTTTGTGATGAATGCGCCCTCATTGCCAAATTTTTCTGCATAGGTCACGCCATGGTAGCTCTCATCCGGTGTACAAAGTCCCGGATATTTGTCTGCGTGTGCCATCCAGTCGAATCTTCCGCTGTCAACGATCGCACCGCCCACTGCCGCACCATGTCCATCCATGTATTTGGTGGTGGAGTGTGTCACAATATCCGCGCCCCACTCAAATGGTCTGCAGTTGACCGGAGTTGGAAATGTATTGTCTATGATAAGAGGTACGCCGTGCGCATGTGCTGTTTTTGCAAAGAGCTCAATATCTAATACTGTCAATGCCGGATTGGCGATCGTCTCGCCAAACATCAGCTTTGTGTTCGGACGGAATGCAGCGTTTAACTCCTCCTCCGATGCGTCAGGAGACACGAAGGTTGCTGTGATCCCCATTTTGGCAAGCGTAACTGCAATGAGGTTGAAGGTTCCGCCGTAGATCGAGGATGATGCCACGATATGGTCTCCACTCTCACATATGTTGAATATAGCAAAAAAGTTCGCTGCCTGTCCGCTTGAGGTCAGCATTGCGGCTGTGCCGCCTTCCATTGCTGCGATCTTGGCTGCGACATGATCATTGGTCGGATTCTGCAGCCGTGTATAGAAATATCCGGATGCCTCAAGATCAAACAGTTTTCCCATGTCCTCACTGGTGCTGTATTTGAAAGTGGTAGACTGGATGATCGGAATCTGCCGCGGCTGTCCATTCTCCGGGGTATATCCTGCCTGTACACATTTTGTGCCTATTTTATAATCGTTCATTTCATTTTCCATGCCTTTCCGCAATCTGCCCTTCGTATCCGGCAGTCACATTATTATCAAACTGATCTGCGCCATGATCTCTGCTGCAGATCATCAGTATTATTACTGTAGCATTATAAGCGCCGTTTTTCAAGAATTGTTTTTCCTGTCTGCCCGGAAGTAAAACACTTGCAGAAGTATGCTATTTTCGATAGTATATAAGTATCAGATGTACGGATACAGGTTGAGTCAGAACAGGTAGTTGTCTGATCGATCCGGTAGATAAAAGGAGGCACCCTCATGACCGAACAGGAGATCAAGGATATTTTACAACAACAGAACCACTTTTTTTCCAGTGGCAAAACGATTCAGGCGGAATTCCGCCTGAAACAGTTAGAAAGTCTGAAGGAGGCTATGATCCGCCATGAAGCCGACCTCGCTGCGGCATTGAAGGAGGATCTTGGAAAGAGCCGTATGGAGAGCTATATGTGTGAGATCGGGCTGACGCTGTCCGAGCTTACCTGGATGCAGAAGCATCTCTGCAGCCTTATGCGCAGCAAACGTGTTTCCACCCCGGTCGCCCAATTTGCCGCAAAGAGCTTCCGCTCCCCTTCCCCTTACGGAACCGTGCTGATCATGAGCCCATGGAATTACCCGGTGTTACTGACGCTCGATCCGCTGATCGATGCCATAGCAGCCGGGAATACTGCGGTCGTAAAGCCAAGCGCCTACGCTCCTTGCACGTTTGATGTCATGAAAACCATGATCGAAGAATGTTTTCCGGCACATTATGTTGCAGTGGTCGATGGCGGCCGCGCAGAAAATCAGGCATTATTACAGCAGCGTTTTGACATGATTTTTTTCACCGGCGGAAAGACTGTCGGACGGGAGGTACTCCGCCATGCGGCTGAATATTTAACCCCTGTCACGTTAGAGCTTGGCGGAAAGAGCCCATGTATCGTTGACTCCACCGCTAAGATCCGGCTTGCCGCAAAGCGTATTGTCTTCGGCAAGTATTTGAACTGCGGACAGACCTGTGTTGCACCGGATTATATTCTCTGTGACAAGCGCATCCGTGATGAGCTTATCACTGCGATCTTAGCTGAGATTGAAAAGCAGTTTGGGAAAGAACCTCTGAAAAATCCGAATTACGGAAAGATCATCAACGAAAAGCATTTTGAACGCATTCTCGGGCTGATCAATGGGGAAAAGCTTGTGTATGGGGGACAGTCAGAGCCTGAATCGCTCCGCATTGCACCTACCGTTCTCAATAATATTACGTGGGACGACGCTGTGATGGGCGAAGAGATCTTCGGTCCACTGCTTCCGATCCTCACCTTCGACACATTAGCCGAAGCGCTTGATACCGTGGAATCCCACCCTCATCCGCTTGCGCTTTATTTTTTCAGTGAGGACAAGGCTGCACAGAAGAAAGTGTTAGATACCTGTCGTTTTGGCGGCGGCTGTATCAATGACACGATCATTCATCTTGCAACGAGCAATATGCCATTCGGCGGTGTCAGTGAGAGCGGCATGGGCAGCTACCACGGCAGGGTTGGATTTGAAACCTTCAGCCATTACCGCAGTATTGTCGATAAGAAAACGTGGATGGATCTGCCGATCCGGTATCAGAAATATACCGGATTGAAAGAAAAGATGATGCGGATGTTTTTGAAATAAGGGGGATTATTCATAAAACTGTAATGCAAGTTCATTATAATGCAATATGTCTTCCACTTCTGCAAGCCGTGTCCTGATTTTTTCTGACACCGGCTGTTTTTCAAGATTCTCCTTGATGCCTGTGTATATGAGCTTTTCTTTTTTAAGGAAAGTTTTCAACACAGGATGGCGGTTTTGCAGGAGTAATCCACCATAAAGGTCTGAAAGTTTCAACTCTTCCGAAGCTTTCTGTGCCTTTTCATCCTGATACTGCACTTTCATCATCGGATAGAATTTTCCATCTTCATACACCATGTCCTCTGCGAGGATGGTATATCCCTCTTCTCTTAAGAACTCACGGACGTGCTCTATCTCGGACTGAGGCTGCAGGATAAGTTCTTTTGCAGACTGACAGACTTTTTCCCCGTCTTTTAAAATATGCATGACAAGTCCGCCTCCCATACCGGCGATGAGGACAGCTTCCACCTCGCCGGGTTTTAAAGCTGCCACACCGTCTGAGAGACGTGTCTGTATGTATGCCTGCAATCCATATAAAGCAATATGTTCTTTTGCCCGCTCTAACGGTCCTTCATTGATATCCATGGCAATTGCAGCTGGAATTTTCTTCTGCTGTAACAGATAGATTGGAATATATCCGTGATCTGTTCCAACATCTGCCAGTGTATATCCCTGTGTGACAAGAGCTGCGGCTGTCATTAAACGATTTGAAATCTTTACCATTTTACTCTAAGTAATCCTTTAATTTGCGGCTTCTGCTTGGATGACGAAGTTTGCGGAGCGCTTTTGCTTCGATCTGACGGATACGCTCACGTGTTACATTGAACTCTTTTCCAACTTCTTCCAGTGTTCTTGCACGGCCGTCCTCCAGACCAAAACGGAGTGTCAGAACTTTCTGCTCTCTCTCGGTCAGTGTTCCAAGTACTTCCTCCAACTGCTCTTTCAAAAGGGTAAATGCGGCTGCATCGGCCGGAACAGGCACATTATCATCCTGAATGAAGTCACCTAAGTGGCTGTCCTCCTCCTCACCGATCGGAGTTTCCAGAGAAACCGGCTCCTGGGAAATCTTTAAGATCTCACGCACACGCTCTACCGGCATATTCATCTCTGCTGCAATCTCTTCCGGACTTGGCTCACGTCCTAACTCCTGAAGTAACTGTCTGGAAACACGGATCAGTTTATTGATCGTCTCAACCATATGAACCGGAATACGGATCGTTCTCGCCTGATCTGCGATTGCTCTTGTGATTGCCTGACGGATCCACCATGTTGCATAGGTAGAAAATTTATATCCCTTGCGGTAGTCAAATTTTTCCACGGCTTTGATCAGACCAAGGTTACCTTCCTGGATCAGATCAAGGAAAAGCATTCCACGTCCCACATATCTTTTTGCAATGGAAACAACCAGACGTAAGTTTGCTTCTGCAAGACGTTTCTTTGCCTCATCCCCTGCATCAAGATCTTTCTGCAAATTCTTGATTTCTTCTTTGATCTCTGCAAGTTCTTCTTCCGTTGCATTCTCTTCTCTGCTCTTTAAGATTGCGATTTTTTCCTTTGCCACAGCACCGGCTTCCATATTCTTTGCCAGCTCAATCTCTTCCTCTGCACTTAAAAGAGGTACTTTACCGATCTCCTTCAAATACATACGGACCGGATCTTCAATGGACACGCCATCCGGCACGGAAAGGTCGATTTTTTCCACTTCGATCTCGTCTTCATCATCTACATCGAGTAAAATTTCATCATCAGAATCATCATCTGTGATCCGAAGTACATCGATATTGTTTGCTTCCAGAAAATCAAGAATTTTATCAAACTGCTCTGCTTCTAACTGCATGTCCGCAAAGAAGTCGCTGATCTCCTGGTATTCCAACATGTTCTTTTTCTTTTTGGCCAAGGCTAACAGATCTTTTAACTTCTGCTGAAACTTTTCTTTTGCAGCTTCATCCATCACTGCTGCTTCTTTTTTGGTTTCCTTTACCTCGTTTTCTGTCTTTTTTGCCATTTTGGTTCATCCTCTCAAGTTTTCTACTATTTTGTCCCTAATCAATGGAAATATGCAATTTCTCCAATTCTTCCAGGTCACGTTTATCTGTTACTAGCTGCATCAGACCAGCCATATCTGTCGGTGCCAAATGCTCGGACCGATACTTGATACTGTTTTGTTTGATGCGGATAATGGTCTCTTTCAATGCCTTCTCCCGGTCTTCTTTTGACTCGACCTCATGGATTCTTGCATTGAAAAGCGCCGCAATCTCTTTCTGTGCCTCCTCATCAGGAAACATGCTGACGATCTTCGCCGGGTTTGCTTCTCCGCTCTCCTCAAACTGCCGGAATAATAATTCAGCTACCTTATGATATATCTCCTCCGTAAAATCCTGCGGTGCGATATATTTTTTTATCTTATGATATAATCCGGTATTCTCTATGAGCCATGTCAAAAGAAGTTTCTGGGATTGCTTCATCCCATCTTCTTTTTTGATTCCTCTGGCGGAGGCGTTTTTCTCATTGATACCGGTTTTTAACTGGGTTGGTTGTTTTCGGATGCCTTCCATCTGCATTCCGTATTTACCGACAAGCCGCTGTAAATCCTGCGTTGGCAGCATATATTTTTCCGCGACTGCCTGAACGTAAATATCACGCTCGATTTTTTCCGTGAAGGAGCAGAGTTTCTTTGCCACTTCATGATAAAAGGCTGACTTGCTCTCCGGATCTTTCATGTCATACTGCTGTTCTAAAATGCGTATCTCAAACATAAAGCTGTTCTCCGCATGATCGATACGATCCTGATACGCCTCTGCGCCCAGAGCCTTGATAAATTCATCGGGATCCTTGTGCGGGCGCATGTTGATCACTTTTGTCGTAATCCCTACTTCCTTTAAGATCGGAATTGCCCGGAGCGCTGCTTTCACCCCTGCGCCGTCACTGTCATAGGTTAAGTACACTTCCTTGGTGTACCTTTTCAGCAGGTTCGCATGCCCTGCCGTCAGCGCAGTTCCAAGCGATGCCACCGCATTGTCAAATCCTGCCTGATGCAGTGCGATCACATCCATATATCCCTCACACAGTAAAAACTGTGGTTTCTTTGTTGTCCTTGCAAAATTAAGTCCATACAGATTCCGGCTCTTATCAAAAATCGGTGTTTCCGGTGAGTTTAAATACTTCGGCTCTCCATCGCCCATCACCCTGCCACCGAAACCAATGACTTTGTTGTGGACATCCATAATCGGAAACATGGCACGGTTCCAGAATTTGTCATAGCCGCCGCGTCTCTCATCGATCGTCACAAGCCCCGACTCTTTTAAGATCTCATCCTCATACCCTTTGGAACGGAGATACCGGTATAAGTCGTCACTGTACTGATCCGAATATCCCAGACCAAATTTTTTCATGGTCTCCTCAGACAATTCTCTTTTCTGAAAATAGGCGAGTGCGTGTTTTCCATGATCATTCCGCAATAATGTATAGAAGTATCTGGCTGCCTCTTTGTTGATCTCCAACAGCCGCTGTTTTTTATCTGCCTCTCTCTTCTGTGCGGCAGAATATTCCTGCTTGGGCAGGGCAACACCTGCCCGGTCCGCCAAGGCTTCCATTGCCTCCCCGAAGGTAAAGTTTTCATACTGCATCATAAATGTGAAAACATTCCCTCCGGCTCCACAGCCGAAGCAGTAGTACATTTGTTTATTCGGAGAAACAGAAAACGATCCTGTTTTCTCATTATGAAAAGGACACAGTCCAAAATAGGTGCTTCCCTTTTTCGTCAGATGCACATACTGTCCGATTACATCCACGATATCATTTCTGGAACGCACTTCTTCAATTATATCATCCGAAAAATATGGCATACTGCGTGTCCTCCTTTCGTTTTAATATCTATTAGCCAATTGCGAAACTCCTCATAGTCTTCTTTAAATTGTTCAAAATTAACAAAAACATTCAAGACACGCTTTCGCTATGTGTCGCTCGCAACGGTACTAAGAAGCCAGACACAACTTACCGTTGTATCTGCCTTCTAAGTGCCGGCGGCTCCCCAATGTCTTTCATGTCTTTTGTTGTTTTTTCACAATTTAATTCACACTTCCTAGAGTTTTGCAATCTGCACTAGCAATTTTCGTATTAATAACCATCTACCTGCCAGGCCTGCGGCAGGAAGTATTCGCTGAATTTGGTGATGGCATATTGGTCGGTCATACCTGCGATGTAATCGCAGATCACGCGCTCCGTCTTTTCCCCTTCATCAAGCATGGCGAGGTATTTTTCCGGCAGAAACTCAATGTGGTCTTTGTAGAATCCAAAGAGCTGCCGGATCATTGCCTTAGCCTTCACTTCCTCACCCTTGGCAATTGGATTCGTGTATACATGATCAAACATAAAATGGCGCAATTCAAACATGGCTTCCTGAATATCTGCTGACATCCGGATGTCATCCTGATCCATGCTGTTCATGATCACGTTATGTATGAGTGTATTTAAGCGCTGTTTTGTTGTAAAACCAAGTGTTTTACGGATCTCTGACGGAATATCATCCTCCGTCAGGATCTCTGCGCGGATCGCATCATCCACGTCATGATAAACATAGGCGATTTTATCTGATAAACGGACTACTTTTCCCTCCAGCGTATGTGGCATTGACTTAGACTGATGATTTAAAATACCGTCCCGCACTTCCCAAGTCAGATTTAATCCCATACCGTTTTTCTCAAGTTTTTCCACGATGCGGACACTCTGCTCGTTGTGCCGGAATCCGTCTTCACAGATTTCGTTTAACACATACTCTCCGGCATGGCCAAACGGCGTATGCCCCATATCGTGTCCCAATGCGATTGCTTCCACCAGATCTTCATTCAGACGCAGTGCTTTTGCAATTGTTCTCGCATTCTGCGATACCTCTAAGGTATGGGAAAGTCTTGTCCTATAGTGATCTCCCTTCGGTGTCAGAAAAACCTGTGTCTTATTCTTCAACCGCCGGAATGCCTTACAATGCAGGATTCTGTCCCTGTCTCGCTGAAAAACAGGCCGGACATCGCACTGTTCTTCCCCGCGTTCCCTGCCTTTCGTGTTCACACTGAGCGTTGCATAAGGACTTAATGTTTCCCGCTCCATTTTTTCAAGTTCTTCCCGTATTGTCATATGTATCACCTCTCTGATATCTGACAGTCTCTCCCGAAGCACCATATAAAAAATCGTTTCAATAAAATCTCCATATTTTTATTATTCGGCAGGATTTTTCAATTTCCTTTATTTTTTATAAAATTCATACAATTTTTTTATTTCAGATAATTCATGGCATCTAAAAGATTGCTCACACCGACCAGCCTGATACCTTTTACTTCTGTCATGGATTTTCTGCAGACTTCCGGTAGAATACAGACCTCAAAGCCAAGTTTTTTTGCCTCCTGCACCCGCTGTTCTGCCATATTTACCGCGCGGACCTCACCGCTTAATCCGACCTCGCCAAAACAGATGGTTTTCTCATCGATCGGTTTGTCCTTGTAACTTGAGATCAATGCAAGAACAATGCCAAGGTCGATTGCCGGCTCATTCATTTTGATTCCTCCTGCGATATTCACATAGGCATCACAGTCACCCAGCTTTAAGCCCAGTCTTTTTTCCAGAACCGCCATCAAAAGATTGACACGGTTAAAATCCGTTCCTGCCGCTGTTCTTCGCGGAATACCAAAATTACTGTGACATACAAGTGCCTGCACCTCCAAAAGGATTGGTCTAGTCCCTTCCATGGAACATGCCACAACAGAGCCGGACGCTCCCTCCGGCTTGCCGCTCAACATATATTCAGACGGATTTTCCACTTCCACAAGACCATCCTGCCGCATCTCAAATACACCGATCTCATTTGTGGAGCCAAAACGGTTTTTTACACCTCTTAAAATACGGTAAGCCGCATGCCTGTCTCCCTCAAAATAAAGCACGGTGTCTACCATGTGTTCTAACACCCTCGGTCCTGCCACCACTCCCTCTTTCGTCACATGTCCCACAATGAAAATGGAGATTCCCATTCCCTTTGCGATCTGCATCAAAACACCTGTGGACTCGCGCACCTGTGATACACTGCCCGGTGCCGAGGAAATCTCTTCGTTAAACATCGTCTGGATGGAATCGATTACAACGATCTGCGGTTTTTCCCGGTCAATGACTGCCTTTATGGTGTCAAGATTTGTCTCACACAGCAGTTTCAGACTGTCCCCGAAATTTCCGATGCGCTCCGCACGGATTTTGATCTGCTGCAAAGATTCCTCCCCGGAAATATAGAGCACTTTTATGTTATGCTCCGACAGATTCCTGCACACCTGAAGCAGCAATGTGGATTTTCCGATTCCGGGATCGCCTCCCACTAACACCATGGACCCCTGCACAATACCTCCGCCAAGTACACGGTCTAATTCTTTCATATCGGTTGACACACGTTTGTCATAGGTCATCTCGATCTGGGACAGAGGCAGTACCTTTGCCTCTGACGCTGTTGCTTTCTGCTTTGCCAGTGTGCCCGCACTCTTTTTGTCCACCACTTCTTCTACAAATGTATTCCATTCCTTACATCCCGGACACTGCCCCATCCATTTGGACGATTCGTATCCGCAGGACTGACAGAAAAAAATACTTGTTTTTCCTTTTGCCATAAAACCTTCCTTTATTGACAGCAAAAGGAGTTGCCGTTTCTGACAACCCCTTATCATTTCTTAGCATTTCTGAATCTGAACTTCTACCGGTTTCTCTCCAAGTTCCACACTGACGGTTAACTTGCCACCGAGATTTGTTTTCATCTTACCTGCGCTTGCTCCGTCCACTGTAATTTCATACTCAGTCTCTTCTTCTAACTCCAGTGTGATCTGAGCATCTTCCGGTCCTTCCACGGAAAAAGAAATTCCTGTGTCCGTTGCATTCAAATGATATGCCGCTGTTCCCGGTACGGATTCATAAACAAACATACCATTACGCTCCAGCTTTGTGATGTCTTTGTAAGTTTTTACCTTATAAAGATCTCCCTGATGCCCGAAGTTATCAAGCTTTGCCTTTGCATCCAGAGTGTAATCTCCAAAACTGATCGTTCCATCTGCTTCTGAACGAATTAATTCACTAATAGCGCTCATCTTTTCCTCCTGTGGTACAGTCCTTCTCTGCCTGCTGCACCGTAAAAATTTTGTAAAATCATTATAGCTCAACTACATTTCGATTGCCAGCATTTTCATCATTTTTAAGGATTTTTTTATTTTTGTGTTACTGTTCCTTTACTTCAAAAACAACTGCATTCTTTTTCGTAGTGACGATCACTTCATCACCCTTTTTCACCTTGCCGTCTAAGATTTCTTCTGCAAGCTGATCCTCGATCTCATTCTGGATTTTGCGGCGGAGTGGTCTTGCTCCATATTTCGGTTCGTATGCTTTTTCCACAATATAATTTTTCACGCTGTCACGCACATGAAGTGTGATATCCATCTGGCTCTTACAACGGTCTGTCAGATCTTTCAACATTAATGTGACGATCTGTTTCATATCATTTTTGTTCAGTGAACGGAATACGATGGTCTCATCAATACGGTTTAAGAACTCCGGTTTGAAAATCCTGCGCACTTCCTCCATCACACTGTTTTTCATGCGCTCGTAATTCTGCTTTTCATCATCCGAAGATGCAAAACCTAGTTTTTTCGGTTCCACAATGGACTGTGCTCCTGCATTTGATGTCATGATAATGATCGTATTTTTAAAGTCCACCTTGCGTCCCTGGGAATCCGTGATATGTCCATCGTCTAACACCTGAAGTAAAATATTAAATACATCCGGATGCGCTTTTTCGATCTCGTCAAACAAAATCACGGAATACGGATTCCTGCGCACTTTCTCGCTGAGCTGACCGCCGTCCTCATGTCCGACATATCCCGGCGGGGAACCGATCATTTTAGAAACACTGTGTTTCTCCATGTACTCCGACATATCAACACGTATCATCGCCTGTTCATTGCCGAAAACAGCCTCCGCCAGTGCCTTGGAAATCTCCGTTTTACCTACGCCTGTAGGTCCTAAGAACAGGAACGAACCGATTGGTCTTCTCGGATCTTTTAAACCGACACGTCCACGTCTCACCGCTTTTGCCACAGCCGTCACAGCTTCTTCCTGACCAACGACACGTTTGTGCAGCGTTGCCTCTAATTTTTTCAGGCGGGCTGCCTCGCCTTCTGCCAGTTTCTTCACCGGAATTTTTGTCCAGCCGGAAACAACATCTGCCACATCATCCTCTGTGACAGACAGATTCTTTCTGCGGATCTCACGCTGCGCTTTTTTTGTCTGCTTCTCAAGCTCTGCTTCCAATGCTTCTTTTTCTTCCTTGCACTGTTTTGCAAGCGCAATATCGGAATTGCTCAGAGCATCCTCTAACTGTAATTCTTTTTCTGTGATCTGATTTCTCAATTCCGCAAGTTTCTCTGTATGGTTAGACACGCCAAACCGCACTCTTGCTGCTGCTTCATCCATCAGATCAATTGCCTTATCCGGCAAAAAACGGTCATTGATATAGCGCGCTGACAGGCGGACTGCCGCCTCGACTGCCTCATCCGTGATCTTTACATGATGATGTGCTTCGTATTTACCGCGAAGCCCTTTCAAAATTGCAACTGTCTGTTCCTCGCCCGGTTCCTCCACCGTCACAGGCTGGAATCTTCGCTCTAGTGCAGCATCTTTTTCTACATATTTGCGGTATTCTGTGATTGTCGTTGCTCCCATGATCTGAATCTCACCACGGGCAAGTGCAGGTTTTAAAATATTAGAGGCATCGATCGCGCCCTCTGCGCCACCGGCACCGATGATTGTGTGAAGCTCATCGATAAACAGCAAAACATTTCCTGCTTTTGTCACTTCCTGAATCACTTTTTTGATACGCTCTTCAAATTCTCCACGGTATTTTGAACCAGCCACAATACCGGATAGGTCTAAAGATACCACTCTTTTTCCCTGAACAGAGTCCGGTACAAGGCCGGATACGATACGCTCTGCGATCCCTTCCACGATAGCCGTTTTACCAACTCCCGGTTCTCCGATCAGACATGGATTGTTCTTCGTTCTTCTGCTTAGAATCTGAATCACTCTCTGGATTTCTTCCTCACGTCCAACCACCGGATCCAGTGCTCCTTCCGTTGCAAGCTGTGTCAGATCTCTGGAATACTGATCCAGCGTCGGGGTTCCCTCATTATTTTTCTTTTTTCCCGGACGGCCATTCTGAAATTCTTCGCGGTAAAGATTTGCATCTTCCCCCATCGCAATGAGAGTGTCCACAAAGACTTTCTGCATATTGACGGACAGCGTTGTCAGTAATCTGGATGCAACACAGTCTGTCTCTTTGATCATGGCAATCAGAATATGTTCTGTTCCAATGGCATCTGCATGGAATCTGACTGCCTCCTTCTCTGCATTCTCAAGAACTTTTGCTGCTCTCGGTGAATAACCATCTGATTCTGCTACTGCTGTTCCCTCTGCCGGAGCGATCAATTCTTTGATCAGATCTACAATTTTATCTAACTCTACACCATTCTCATTCAGAATTTTTGCCGCTACTCCTGAATTTTCCTTCAATAGCCCAATCAGTAAGTGCTCGGTTCCGATATAATTATGATGTAATGATTTTGACATTTTGCCGGCGATATCAATCGCTTTTTTGGCTTTTACAGTGTATGGTAATTGCATGTTGTCTCCTCACATTATTTATTAGGTGATTGCAAACTCTCCTTAAGCTATTTCAAATTGTTCAAAATCAACAAAATTTTCGAAAACACGCTTCCGCT